>AUXO011052533.1_pt1 | contig 14654 bp, 11 predicted proteins | sample 768731 | NCBI WGS metagenome assembly AUXO01 (sample SAMN02715735, study PRJNA202380) | gut metagenome | biome: sheep rumen | host: Ovis aries | place: New Zealand: Palmerston North | reverse complement strand
TCCATTCCAAGCTCCTTAGCCCTTTTTACGAGCTCGGGGATCCTGGCTGAACCGTCCAGCAGACTGTATCCGGTGTGGACATGCAAATGTGTAAAATTCATTTTTTACCCCTTATCACAAAATGCCCGATACTATGCACCATTTATCCAGAAAAATGTATGATCAATTCTCTCTTGCCACTGTCACATGATCGCGATCATCTTCACAGTGACATGAAAAAAACTTATTTGCCGCAATGGCATGCTCCACCACCGCAGCAGCACGATCCGCCGCAGCAGCATGGGTGCTTCAGTGCCTTCTGCCTTGCAAAATATACCTCCATCCACCTTCTGGCATATCTAAATGTGTAATCCTCGCCCTTCTCGGCAAGCATTTCCAAAAGCAGCTCCAGCTTCTTCCTGACGTAAGGATGAAGCACATATCTGCCCCTTCCTCTGTTGTAGTATTCAAGTGCAGATGAATCATTATAGTTTTCGCCTTTATAGATCTTGCTGGCTGCTACTCTGTCACAAAACATTTCAACTATGTAATTATCCGGCATCTTCATACCGGTTATACCGCCCTTGCCCTGCTTTACATCATAATCAATCCAGTATTCCAAATGATGTTTGTTGCGGCCCTTATGATGAAGCCACGAAGAAGTATAGCCTCTTGCCTCTCTTTCGGCGTCATTCGGACTTCTGTCCCCTTGGAAATATTTAATGCCTACCGAAAATTCAGTCCACGAATATTTAGAAAGATCGTGCAGAAGCCCCTGCTTATACAGTCCGCATCTGAAACAGTTTTTCATAACCTCATGTCTGTGACGATTGATCGTCACAAGATGGTTTTTGGCATTTTTTATATATTTCGTAAGATCACTTTGAGAACACATTTTTCTACTCCGTAACTTTTATACTCACTTTATTTTTTAATTATTTATCTTCGTAGCGCTAAAAATCTGTAACATCGTATATTCACCCGGCTTCAATCTGCAGTGCGCCGCTATTTATGATTTTATCACTAAATCCGGCTTAATGCCACAATTAAAATATTGTTAAAGAATCGCCTGAAATGGCAGAAATAAAAGAAGCCTTGAAACACACATATAAACGTTATTTCAAGGCCAACACTAAGTATTAAGCTTCTGATGGGACTCGAACCCACGACCTATTGATTACGAATCAATTGCTCTACCAACTGAGCCACAGAAGCCTGTTTTTTCAAACCGAAAAGCATTATATCATACCAGTGCATCAAAGACAAGAGCCGATTTAGCAGTATAGACTTGCAAATGAAGAATACATATCATCCGTCCGAAATATCAAGTCCACTATTCTTCCCCTCTTACACTTGAGATAAATTCCGCTTTGCGGTAGAATGAGTAATACACAATACTAACAGCAAGGTGGAACAAAATATGAGTTATAATTTTTTCGCAACGATCTCAAGAATGAAATATATTGAACGCTGGGCGCTCATGAGGAATTCAAGAGCCGAGAACCTTTCTGAGCATTCCCTCGAGGTTGCCATGATCTCCCACGCTCTCTGTGTTATCGGAAATGTCCGCTATGGCAAGAACTTAAACAGCGATAAAGCCGCTCTGATCGGTCTATATCATGATTCTTCCGAGATAATCACAGGCGATATGCCAACCCCTGTAAAATACTATAATGAAGACATCAAGGACGCCTACAAAGAGGTTGAGGCTATCGCTGAGAAGAAGCTTTTAAACGAACTTCCAAATGATCTTCGCCCTGAATTCGAGAAGTTATACAGAGTGGAACGTACTGAGGAAGAGCTCTATATGCGCCGTCTGGTCAAGGCCGCCGACAAGCTTTCTGCATATATAAAATGTATCGAGGAAGATAATTCCGGCAACAAGGAGTTCCGAAGCGCAAAAACAAGTATTGAAAAAAAGCTTGCCAAAATGTCAGAAGAGCTTCCTGAGGTTGGAGATTTCATGAAGGATTTCATTCCATCATACGGCAAGACTCTTGATGAATTAACAGGAAGATAATCTTCAGAACATGATCCGGAAATGTTCCAGGAAATGTTCCAGGAAATGATTTCTGGAATAATTTCCGGAAAATCCCTTTAAACATCACAAAAACAATCAAATAAAAAGTACCTCAGATAATGTAATAATCTGAGGTACTATTTTTATGCTTTATAAATATCCGTCATAAGCTGTAAGAGTTATGATCATTCTTATACTTCCTGATCATCAGATGCATTATCAGATGCATTATCAGATACATTTTCTGTTTCATCTGCTCTCTTCTCAGCCTCGGCTCTTTTTTCTTCAGCCGACTGATAATTATCCCATGGCATTTTCGGCTTTTCGACTTCCGGTATGATTTCCGGCTTAGATTCCGGCTCATCATTTTCAGCATCTTCAACTGTAATGGCCGGCTTGTTATCTGCCTCTATACGAGGACTGCTCTGATCGATCTGCTCTACAGACATGTCGTCATCTTCGTCATCCTCATCATCAAGGCTGAAATCCTTATAGTACTCCGGACTTGCCTCAAAATCCTTATATGCCTTATATTTATCCTTATTCTTTACGCTCTTAAGGATTGACTTAAGCTTTGCTTCTTTCTTCTCTTTCTTGGCCTTCTTCTCGGCTTTTTTCTCAGCTTTTTCAGCCTTCTTCTCAGCCTTAAGTTCAGCCTTCAGCTCAGCTTCCGCCTTCTTATCAGATACAGTTACCTGATATCTGCTTCTGACTGCAGGAGTTCTTGTATAATTTTCGCCTTCAACCTCGTAAACCGGCTTCTGATCAGCTGATACCCTGTTGAAGATATCCATGAACTCTTCTCCGGTGATGGTCTCGTGCTCTACAAGGAATTCTGCTATAGCATCAAGTATCTTCTCATTTTTCTTAAGAAGAAGGATAGCCTTATCATAGCATCTTCTGATAATGTTTCTGATCTCTTCATCAACCATAGCAGCTGTACGATCTGAACAGTTGTAATATGCTCTGTTGTCAAGATACTGTCCGGTGGTCTCTTCCATCTGAACCATTCCGAAGCGGTCTGACATACCGTACATTGTTACCATCGCCTTGGCGATCTTGGTTGCCTGCTCGATATCATTTGAAGCACCTGTTGTTACAGAGTTAAACTTAAGTTCCTCAGCAGCACGTCCACCCATCGTAACTACGATACGGGCTTCAAGCTCAGCCTTGGTCTCAAGGTATTTCTCTTCTTCAGGTACCTGCCATACATAACCAAGTGAACCCATGGTTCTTGGTATAATGGTAATCCTCTGTACCGGCATAGAATGCTTCTGAAGAGTAGTAAGAAGCGCATGTCCTGTTTCATGGAATGCAACAATTCTCTTCTCTTCGGTACTGAGTATTCTGTCTTTCTTCTCTTTTCCTGCAAATACAACCTCAACCGATTCGATAAGATCCTTCTGTGAAACCGCGCTTCTTCCCATACGAACTGCACGGAGAGCAGCTTCATTTACAATATTTGCAAGATCCGCACCAACTGAACCGCTGGTTGAAAGCGCAAGCTCGTGAATATCAACTGTTTCATCCAGCTTAACATTTTTAGCATGAACTCTGATGATATCCTCACGTCCCTTAAGATCAGGCTTCTCAACGATAACTCGTCTATCGAAACGTCCCGGTCTGAGGAGCGCTTTATCAAGAACCTCAGGTCTGTTGGTAGCCGCAAGGACTATAAGACCCTTTGAGGTATCAAAACCATCCATTTCTGAAAGGAGCTGATTCAGTGTCTGCTCACGTTCAGAGTCGCCGCCCATGTGTCTGGTATCACGGCTGCGTCCGATAGCATCGATCTCATCGATGAAAATGATACATGGCGCCATCTGGTTGGCCTGCTTGAAGAGATCTCTTACTCGGCTGGCACCGACACCGACATACATTTCAACGAATTCCGAACCTGAGATTGAGAAAAACGGTACATTTGCTTCACCGGCTACTGCCTTGGCAAGAAGCGTCTTACCTGTTCCCGGAGGTCCTACAAGAAGGGCACCTCTTGGAAGCTTTGCACCGATGGCTGTATATTTTTCAGGCTGATGAAGGAAATCAACGAGCTCAACAAGCGATTCCTTTGCTTCCTCTTCACCTGCAACATCTTTGAATGTAATGCCTGTCTTCTTCTGGACATACATTTTGGCATTGGATTTACCAACGCCTCCCATTATGCCGCCGCCCTTAGTAGCGCTTCGCATAATGAGCATCATGAAGATGTAGAATACAGCGATCATGATAACGTAAGAAAGTATCGTACGTATCAGTGCATTTCCGCCTTCGTCTATCTCAGAGAATTTTACATCTGCTTTTGCAAGTCTGTCGACAAGTCCGTAATCATCCGTCCTTACAACGAAGTAGGTGACATTTTTAGTGATATCACTCTGCTCCTTCGGAGTGAAATATATCTTATCGTTATATATTTCAACTTTGGATACTTCCTTGTCCTCGATCATATCTATGAACTTGTCATATGAAACTTCTTCCTCACCTGATGTCTTGTAGGCGTTGTACTGCTGCCAGAAGACCAGTGTAAGGACTATCGAAATGATGAGGATTATAAGTGTGGCTGAAGGGCCGCTCTTCTTTCCGTTCCCATCATTTCTGTTATTTGGATTATTGTCCATTTTTTAACCTTTCCAAAGAATACATTTTTGGATTAGATTGCCTGTCCTCCGTAAAGCGGATACTTATCTGTAATGCTCTTTACGAGTGCTTCAGCAGCTGCATTGTCTCTGTCGATGATAGCAGCCTTGAATGCATCAGCGATAACATACATATCTTCCTTAACTGCTCCTCTTGTTGTAACAGCAGGTGTACCAACTCTGATACCGCTTGTTACAAATGGAGAACGTGGATCATCAGGAACTGTATTCTTATTAACTGTGATGTGAACCTCATCAAGAAGCTTCTCAACTTCCTTACCGGAAATATCAAGTCTTCTTAAATCTACAAGCATAAGGTGGTTATCTGTACCGCCTGAAACTATATCGAAGCCTCTGTCGATAAGTGCTCCTGCAAGTGTAGAAGCGTTCTCAACAACTCTTCCTATGTAATCCTTGTATTCCTGAGACAGAGCTTCCTTGAAGCATACTGCCTTACCTGCGATAACATGCATAAGAGGACCACCCTGGATACCAGGGAAGATAGCCTTGTTGAAGTTATATTTTGCATTTACTTCTTCGCTGCAGAGGATAAGTCCGCCTCTTGGTCCACGAAGAGTCTTATGTGTTGTAGATGTTGTTACATGTGCGTATGGGATTGGGCTCATATGCTTACCTGCTGCGATAAGACCTGCGATGTGAGCCATATCTACCATGAGAACTGCACCAACTTCGTCAGCGATCTCACGGAACTTCTTGAAGTCGATTGCTCTTGCATATGCAGAAGCACCTGCGATGATCATCTTAGGCTTGCACTCCTTGGCAATACGAAGAACCTCATCATAATCGATACGTCCGTCTGAATTTACACCGTAAGGAACGCAGTTGAAATACTTACCTGACATATTTACAGGTGAACCGTGTGAAAGGTGTCCGCCGTGATCAAGTGACATACCCATATATGTATCGCCCGGCTCCATGATAGCAAAGAATACTGCCATATTTGCCTGAGCACCTGAGTGAGGCTGAACATTTGCATACTCAGCTCCGAAAAGCTCCTTTGCTCTCTCTCTTGCAAGATCCTCTACTACGTCAACATACTGGCATCCGCCGTAATATCTCTTTCCAGGATAACCCTCAGCATACTTGTTTGTAAGAGGGCTTCCCATAGCAGCCATAACTGCCTTTGAAGCGATATTCTCTGAAGCGATAAGCTCAAGGTTAACATTCTGTCTTGTGATCTCGTCAGTCATCGCTGCTGCAACTTCCGGATCGATCTTTAAGATCTCATCAAAACCGTACATTTTTTTAATTCCTCCATTTTTCTATAAAATACTCCGTACCGGAACATTATCTTATTAATCCCATATTTTATTAAATAATATCCGGGATACAGGGCAGAACGAGCCCTGCGGTATAGTATACCATATCATCAATTTAATATCTATAAAAAATCTGTGTATTTTATGTTATATTAAGAAAAATCACATAGCCGACAGCTGCCCGAAGGACAACTGCCGGCCGTAAATAAGGTTTTTGCTGGGAGGCTAACCATTATTTTCTAAAAAAATTGGTTGTATCTATGTTACATATTCTATCGATATGAACACATAAATACAACCAATCCAAATGTATATTTTTGTCAACCTACAGTTGCAATTGTTTATTTCTTCTTGCTTACGTTCTCCATCTTGATGTAATAATCAAGAAGACGTATTACATAATCCGGAGCGTGCCTTCCACCACGTTCCCATTCTGAAACTGTTCTGTAAGGGATATCAAAAAATTCACAAAATTCCCTTCTGTTCATACCAGTTTTCTTTCTCAGTTTCTTTACTACCTCTGCCTTTTCATCAACTAACACTGTATCCAAATACTTATCCTCCCTTTTATTTAAACGAAAATCAATCTTAAAGTCGTGTTGGTATTTCTATTTTTTTCAATTTATGATCATTACATTTCAAATAACCGCTTTATCTCTATTCAGGAAGATAAATATGACGCGGCAGACCGCTTACATATACAGGCGTAAGTTCTGCCTGGATCAGAGGCTTTGCATAGTCAATAAATTCCTGCTTCATCTGTGTGTGAGCATCATTTATCCAGCTCATCGGAACCTTCTTCTCAAGGTTCGCTACCTCACTTATATCATGTATCTCTGTGGTGCACTGATATGGTGCATTTGAGATTCTCTTCAGTGTTACAACCTTTCCGGTCTCTCCTTCATAAGCTGCCTTTACTGCTGCTCCTCCAACCTGGTAAGCCTCAGTAATATCGGTTCTTGAGCTTACATGTCCTGCACATCTCTGGAGAGTTGAAAGCTCTATACTTCTTGTCTTTGTATTCATGGATCTTGCGATAACATTTGAAAGATATCTTGCAGTTCCGGTAAGTGATTTGTGGCCGAAAGCATCAACCGCATGAACATCATCTGCAAGCTCGCAGACATATCTTCCGTCCTCAAGCTTAACGCCCTCTGAAACAGCTATTACTACGCTCGGCTTCTCCTCCTGCATGCGCTTTACCTTCTCAACGAATCTGTCGACATTAAATGTAACCTCCGGAAGAGCGATCATATCAACGCCTTCGCAATCCTCTTCCTTAGCAAGCGCTGAAGCTGCTGTAAGCCATCCTGCATTTCTTCCCATGACCTCAACTATGGTAACGTACTTTGTACCGTAAACCGTTGCATCACGGATGATCTCCTTCATTACTACACCGATATATTTTGCTGCGCTTCCGTAACCCGGTGTATGATCTGTGACCATAAGGTCATTATCTATAGTCTTAGGAACACCCATGAATCTGATGCTGCTTCCAACGTGATTGCCGTATGCAGCCAGCTTGCAAATGGTGTCCATACTGTCATTTCCTCCGATATAGAAGAAATAACCGATATCAAGCTTTTTAAGTATTTTAAATATATCCTGATAAAGCTTCTCGCCTTCCTTATCGCGCCAATCCGGAAGCTTGTATCTGCAGCTTCCAAGATAACTTGATGGAGTACGCTTTAAAAGCTCTATATCAAGCGCTGAATGTAACCTTTCCGAAAGATCTATATATTTCTCTTCAAGAAGCCCCTGTACCCCGTGAAGCATGCCGTAAACATGCTTGGCTCCTCTTTGTTTTGCTGCCTCGTATACACCCGCCAAACTCGAATTAATGACCGCAGTAGGTCCTCCTGACTGCCCAACTATAGCATTGCTCATAAAGACATCCTCCTCATGTAATTAAATGTAAGCGCTTACATTTACTAATTATACACATTTTACACGAATTACACAAGTAGGAAAATTGTTTTAATATGAAAACAATACAAAAAAGGAGACAGAATGACGTTTCATCACGCCTTCTGTCTCCTCAGGTCCCCCTTGTCCTCCCTCCTATATATCAAGTATCAGTTCAATCCCCTATTCATTCTCAGAGAAATGCACTGCTGTGAGAGGCCTCCTTAAACACGAACAAAATATTCGTCATCATATTCATAAAACATTCTCAGATTTCCATATTCATCATATCCGTAAACTATGCGTCTGTATTTCATCATGAAACCAACAAAGAAAAGGAACAGAGTCATTATAAATCCGATTCTTACAAAAACTACAAACCCGGCTTTGTAACACGCCCAAAGTATTTTGGCTCGTCTCCCCGGAGGTACAACCATAGTAATATATGTGTAATAAATGATCGGATACACAATACATATCAGTGTAGCAAAGAAAAATGAAAGCACTGTAACATGGTTATGAAAAGCCTGTGAAATGTCATCCATAGTAATATTACCGGTTGCAAGAAGAGCCGGCAAAACGACAGAATAAAAAAGAATAAGGCCTATACCAACGGTTACTGTATCCCAGAAGAAAAAGGCCGTGAGACCATTGTACAGCTGCTTATATCTTCCATCAGGTGAAGCCGGTTTTCCCTTAGGTATATATAAGTATTCCTGATTCATATAAACCCTCCTTTCCAATCATGCATATGATGTATCTCTTTCTGATGTATCACATATTTCTTTTCAGGCATAGTGGCATGATATATTTTTACATTTACCCAGCAACGCCACTCTGTTTTCTAAAAATTTATTATGCTATTATTTCTGAAAACGAATGAAAGGGGATATTTACACATATGAATCAATGGAATCAACCAAATATGAATCAGAATAATGTTCCTTACGGAGCGCAGGGCCAGTTTCAGCAGGGTATGAATCAGGCACCTTACGGAGTTTATCCTGCAATGCAGCCGCAAACACAACATTCCGTACCAAAATGCACATGCTGCGGTTATGAGGGTCCATGGAAAAAGGAAAAAATATTCCGCGGTATGGATTGGGTAATCGGTCTGAGTTTACTCCTTCTTTTCGGAACAGGTCTTATATATCTTATCGTTGTCGGCCTCATAAGAATGAACCCGAACAACCGAGCTAAGATTTGTCCAAAATGTGGTGCAAGAAATCTTTGGACTTTTCTGTATTAAAAAAATAGATCGTGATAGACATAAATCAATATGTCTATCACGATTTTTATTACAAAGATGATTCTAATGTGTTAGAATGATTGCGGAATTAATTTATACTATATGACAATAAAAGACTGCTTCTTTAATTGTTTCAGCAGTTTAAAGGCAGCTCACCAGAGGATATTTATATGACGAATTTTTCTGATTTATTAAACACTTGGCTTTCTTACAATGAACAGTCAAAAAATAAGTTGATTCAGCAGACAGATATTGACAGATCAAGTTTTTTCCAAATTCTTAAAGGTAAAAGACTACCTACAGATACTCAGATGTGTTCTATTCTTTCTTCACTTGTAATCCCGGAGGACGGAAAATCTGCGCTCTATGACGCCTATTATATGGATAAATATGGTGAAGATGCTTATATTGACAGGGAGTTTGTTTTAAACATTTTTAAATTGCTCAAAAAGCATGAAAATCCGGTCTCTCAGCCATCAGTACAGTATAACAAAAGTTCACATCCGGCACTTTCAGACAAAACACTTATAATTCATAATCGTCAGGAATTAGCTGATATTCTGGAGGCCCTTCTAAGAAAAACTACAGAACAGGAAGGAGCAAACACTGTCCGCTTCTTCTCCCCATTCGACGAACTTTTTCAGCTTAGTTTTTTTGACATGCTCACTGTTATGTCCTGTATTCCTCAATTTACGGATATTAACTTTTGTCATATTTTCAGCTATCCGGTTCAAAGAAAAGTATATAAAAAGAATATATATCTGAGTTTTATACGTTTTGTAGATTTCATCCTTCCGTCAAAGCTTAATTACAAAACATACTATTACTATGATTCACTAAACATACAAAGCAGTTTTGCTTCACTTTTTCCATATTACTTCATTTTTTCTGACGGAATACTTTTCATTAATCGTTCTTATGATCAGGCTTACTATTTAACTGATAAAGATCTGATTGAGCTGTATGTTTCGGAATTTGACAAGGTGCTCAAACAGGCCTCTCCTATGATAATTAGTAGTAAATCTCTGGAGAATCTGGTTGATACATACTGCTCTATTCCAGATCAGACAAATACATATTACCTTTCATACCAGCCGGGTTTATCATTTATGGCTACAGATAAATTTATTGATAAATACGCTCCGGAATCATTACGTGATTTATCAAAAAAGCATATGTATGCATTTCAGCATACCAACTATACCGAGATTACAACTTTATCCGGTATATCTATGTTGAAGAAAAATGAAACCTTTAACGAGCTGTTTTTTTCCGTAGAACCCGATCCGGCTGACGTAAAAGATTTATTTATGACCTATCTGTCACGCGTAGGGAAAACTCTGCTTTTTGCAGCTCCGGACAGACTCAACATTTCCACATTATACTCGGTATACGTTATATCCGACAACTCTGTTACTCTTGTTCCTTTAAATGACAGCCGGTGTTCAATAAATATATGCGAGGAAAATATTGTATCTGCATTTACATCCTTCTTCGAAAATCTACCGGATTCATACTATATTGAATCTGAAGAGAATATACGCAGCGCATTAACCGACAGCAGGGTTGATATCTCTGCTCAGCCCAGCGGTTTTATCTCATAGAGAACTTCCTGCTCGATAAAATCCGGATCTTCATCTATGGTAAGCTTAACCTCACCGACAGCATTCATTATATAACCGCTGCTATCGCAGTAGCTTTTAAAGGCGCCGTAGCTGTCACGATTCTCAGCTGCTATCGAAACATTTACCGAAAGAGCATTCTCGGCTGCTTTCTTTAATACATTTTCGATCAGTATCTTTGAAATATTTTTCTTTCTGTATTCTTTAAGGATGCCTATCTGCCAGATAAGAAGCTGCTTATCATTTTTTATACACATTATATATCCGATGATTTTTTCGCCCTCGCAGACTAAAAATGAATACTCTCCAAAGTATTTTGCATTTACCCAATATGTATAAGGCGTATGCAGATCCAGCGGCGGACATGCCGCTGCCATCCTGCGTAAAAGCGCAGCATCCTGTTCTCTAACATTTCTTACTTTTAATGATTTATCCATATTTAGATTACCTCAATGTTTTTCTAACTACTGCAACTGAAAAATATCCGACCAGGAATGAGCCGATAGCATTTTCAATAGCTGTAGCGATACATACTCCGACATTTATCGGTTCAAACGCTGATACAAACGGAATGATACTTTCAAGGCTGTATAAAAATGATGCCAAAAGTTTCATAAAAGAAAAGCCGGTTTTAATACCTGAATCCATAACAGAAGAATAATCAAACATGTTATTTCCGGTATTTGCAAGACTGAAAGCATCATTTCCAAGCATTATGGCAAATATCAGATATATCCCTGTAAAAAACAGCACTGTAAAAAGAAGTGAGAAGGTTACTCTTACAGGAGATATTCCGTATTTTCCGGTATGATACAGACATTTATACAGTAAGTCGTAGCTTCTGGATTTCTTTTCTTTTTTATTCTGCTTTACAGATGATGTATAGCCCTTTTTCTGAGCCTTGCGTTTTGCCTTCTCATAATAAATCTGATATGGTCTGCATTCCATGAAGAGAATAAATGCATCATCCTCATCATCATATTTGCCATCCGCAGCAAAATTTTCCTTAAGCATTATAAAATCAGCCGCTCTGAACCGTTCGGTATCAACTCTCCGTATACCTCCGAAAGCATCTCTTCCGTCATAATTATATACCGCTATCAGAATATCATTACTAATCCTTGTTCCTCCGAGCCTGGTCTTCATCAAGCCTCTGGATTTCGTAATGATCCTTTTATCAAATGTACCCCACTCCTCGGAAGCGATTATCTTTCCATAATTTCTTGAATTTCTGAAGGAAAGCATATCTACATTTGATATCATAAGCGTATTGGATATCTCGCAGTTATCAAATATAAGCGTATTTGAAGGGCACATTCTCTGAAGTGCTGAATCGCCTGCAGCATCTTCAAATATCATGATTGGAGAAAGCTCGACATTTACCTTAGGAAGCGGTGCAATATTATGAAAGCTGATACAGCCGTTACTAATCTCCGCATCCTTCAGATTGATCATGCAGTCAGAATCAAATTCACAGTTTATGATGCTAAGTCCTTTTGCTGCTTTCCTGCTTCCTGCTCCTGATGTCGTCTTACCTTTTACCGAAGGGTTATCGTTCTTAAGCCTTTCATATTCACGGGCACTCAGATAATCGATAAAATTTCCGAAAACCATCTGAAAGCATTCGAGCTCTGTACTGCCGAAATCTACATTTATAAATTCAACATTTTCCGTAACCCTTGCATCCTCAAAGGATATTTTCACATCCGAAGTATCGCCGCCAAAGCTGACGTCCTTAATTGCAAGGCTCTTAAAAAATCTGGCGTTTCTGAAATCCACTGCATTATTCTGCCGGTCAGCTCTCTTGCCTCCTGCATTACAGAAAAGCTCCTCATCCTTCTCAAAACAAAAGACAAGGCTGTTCATTTCAACCACTCCGGTAAATGTTGCCTTATCAAAAAATAGTCCTCCATTTACAGTAATACTGTTATATTCTTCCTTTTCGAATCCAAGGAAAGTATCTCCTGTAAAAATGACATTTTCTGCAAATATACTGCCTATTCTCTTAACATCTTCTCTGCCTTCAAGTCCGTCAAGCAGCTTATCAAGAGAAAAATCCCTGATGACACTGCCGGCTTCAAAGAAAATGTTGAGCGTACCGTTTTCAAACTTTACATGTTCAGACGGATCAGTTTCCTTTTCAGATTTTTCAGCATATTCATCACGATACAGAAATTTATTATAGCTGTATCCTTTATTCTCTTCATTTGTATCTTCTGCGCTTAAGGTCTCATCGCCCCAATAAGAATTCAGCAGATAATCCAGCACCTTACGCTTACGTGGGATAGTATATATCCCCTTTGTGATCGCATCCATTTTAAGAAATGGAATATCACTTTTTCTATCCTCATCACTTAGTTCGCCGTCACCCAAGGTGCTTTTATATTCCTTCTGAATCTTATATCCTGCTTCATTCAGCGCTTTTACAACACTCTCTATCTTATCTACCGAAGTGTTCCTTGTATTCCCAAAGCACTCGAAATACTTTTTCAGATCAATATGCTCATTTACACCTGTATCAACATTTACATCATCGTTCTTACTGCTGAGTTTCCCCTTGATATATTTCTCAACTCTGCTCTCATATACTGTTCCCGGCAGAGTTCGTATCTTCTTCATGATCTCAAACCATAAATTCAGATAAAACTTATTTGAATGCATTTCCTTAGTCCCCTGTTTATTTAGTCTCTTGTTACCGTGTCCATACTCATAAGATGTCAAGCAGCTGATAGCCCTGCTCATTACATTATCAAATACAAAAACTGCGTCGTTCATATCGGATACAACATTTGAAAGCAGCGTATCCCGAAGACGCAGTGGTCTGTAAATGATTAAAAAATAAGATTGATCATTAAAGTGACGATATTATCCTGTCTCTTCCTGCCTTCTTGGCTTCATAAAGACAATCATCCGCATCCTTAAGAAGCATCGTAAGATTAGTGTGCTTATTACATAATACAAGACCAACGCTTGCTGTAAGATTTACATCCGGATACTTTTCAATCCTGATCTTCTTAAGCTGCTGTCTAATATTCTCTATACGTTCGATAGCCTTTTCCTTGCTGTCAGCATTAAAGAGAAGCACGAATTCCTGGCCGCCGTATCTTGCAACAAGCTCAACCTCAGAATCCTCATTCTGTGCCTGAAGCACATTTCCGAATCTGCTTAATACCTCATCACCGAACAGATGTCCATAGGTATCATTTATCTTCTTAAACTGATCAATATCGATCATCGCGATATATCTGTTCTCAGAAGCGAAAAGTTCATCATGCATTTCAAGATAATTGAACATATTTCTTCTGTTGCTGATGCCTGTAAGTTCGTCTGTGATCGCTATCTCAGCAAGAGTATTCAGGAGCTCTTCGTTGTTCTTCTTCTCCTTGTCGTATGCATTGAATAATAGTATAAGGATACTTCCCATGCAGACGCCTACTATAATGAGAGAAATTGCTGTATCATAAACCTCACTGAAGCTGTCCATATCGGTTACAAGCACCGGAAGGTCCTTTCCTTCTGCCTGTTCGCTCATAAAATTATATGAAACCATGATCGATGCAACATGGAATACAGCGCATAAGATCAGCGCGATATAACGCTTTACGCCATGCTCGGACAACACGATGATCAGAAGGCCTGCCAGAAGATATATCGACATACCCGAATTGACACCGCCGTTTATGTAGAACAGATACGGCATAACGATCATATTCACAAAATAAATGAAGAATGTCCTGGCTATACCTTTCTTTCCCTTAACAAATCCAAGATGGAAAAGTATCAGCAGAACTATCGCTGCGCCAACATTAAATATTACAGTCCAGAGCCTGTTCCCCTCAACGACCATGCTCACGGCACAGATAAGTACCATAGCCATGCTTCCAAACAGTGAAAAGAGATACATTTTATCTCTCAGATCTTTTTGTTCATTATAAATTTCTTTTAACGGTTTTCCCACGTCTGACT
>AUXO017827266.1_pt1 | contig 14655 bp, 11 predicted proteins | sample 768731 | NCBI WGS metagenome assembly AUXO01 (sample SAMN02715735, study PRJNA202380) | gut metagenome | biome: sheep rumen | host: Ovis aries | place: New Zealand: Palmerston North | reverse complement strand
ATCAATTATCTGGTGGTGAGCAACAAAGGGTTGTTATTGCAAGAGCTATTGTTAATAAACCTAAACTTTTAATTTGTGATGAGCCTACTGGTAATTTGGATCCTGATACTTCAATGGAAATTATGCATGTATTAGAAAATATAAATAATTTGGGTACTACTATTATTATGGCTACTCATGATAGAGAAATTGTAGATAAGATGAAAAAGCGTGTTATTTGGATAGAAGATGGAAGACTTAAGAAAGATTATGAGAAAGGAACATATTATAATGAGAGGTATTAGGACGATTCAAAGATATATTCGTGATGCTGCTAAAAGTGTTGTTAGAAATTTCTCTTTATCTTTAGCATCTATTTCTTGTATTGCTATTACATTGATTGTTGTTGCTTTTTCTATTGTTATTTCTTATAATGTTGAAAATTTTACTGAATCTATTCGTAAGGATGTTACAATGGTAATTTTCTTGGATGGTGATGCTAAAGAGGAAGATAGAACTAGAATAGAAAAGGAAATACGTGATACTAAAAATGTTGAGAAATTAACTTTTAAGTCTAAACAAGAATCTGCTTTAGAAACGGCTAAAGGAAATGAAGTATTTCAAGCTATTATTGATGGATGGACAGATGATACCAATCCTCTTTTAGATAGTTTTGAGTTGAAGGTTAAGGATGTAGAAGAAATTAAGGATACGGCAAATATTATTAAGAAAGTTGAAAAGGTTAAGACTGTTAGTTATGGGGAGGATATGGTTGATCAATTAATTGTTATTTTTGATGTTGTTAAGAAGGTATCTATTGGTGCGGTTGTTGCACTTATAGTAGTTACTGCGTTTTTAATTGCTAATACTATTAAACTTGCTATTTATTCTAGAAAGCGTGAAATTGAAATTATGAGGTTAGTAGGTGCTTCTAATATTTCTATTAAAATTCCTTTTGTGATTGAAGGATTGTTTTTAGGTTTATTAGGGTCTATTATTCCTATTATTTTGATGATATATGGGTATATTTCATTGTATGATTTCTTTGGTGGTAAGTTATTTTCTTCTAGTTTAGCTAAGTTGATTACACCTTCTCCGTTTGTTTATTTTGCTTCTTTGTTATTGATGGTTATTGGTATTTTAGTTGGTATGTTCGGTTCGTGGAGAGCTGTTCGTAAATATTTAAAAATATAGAGAAGTTTCTTCTTCTCTATATTTTATTTTTATATCTTGTATATATATTTATTATTTCTTGGTAAGTTTTTTGTGATATGTGTGGTTTTAGTTCTTCTAGTATTTGGGATTGATTTCCGTTTATGAAATCAATCCATTTCGTTTTAATTGTATTATAAATTATATCTATTTCTTCTTTTGATAGGTATATTTCTTTTGATGTGGCATAATTCATTATGTCTTGTTTTGTTAATTTGTCAATGTATTTTTTTATAAAATATTTATTCATGTTATCACCTATAAAAGGATATGTTTTAATTCTTTTTTCATGTCTTTAATTTTGTTTGCAGGGATATGTTTTTTTTGTTATAATATCATAAGAGGAGGAGAAATGTTATGGTTTTTAGAAAAAAGAAAATAAAGCTTAGAGGTTCTAGTTTTTTTGATAGACGTAAACCTATTAATAAGATGCATAAAAATACATTAGTTTCTTCTATTAATACATTGAAGAAGAAACCTATTGCTAATGTTTCTAGTTCTAAAAAGACTTTTTCTAAAGATAGTTCTAGATTATATGATAATAAGTCTAAGAAGGTTTCTTCTTCTAAGGAAAGAAATTTGGAAAATATTATTATTTCTAGATATTTATTTATGGGTGTTATTGCTGTTTTATGTTTTGCTTTTATTTTTGTTAGGTTATATCAGTTACAGATTGTTCATGAGAAACATTATGATGAAGCTTTGATTGCAGCAACTGAAAAAATTGTAGAAGGAGATTCTACTCCTAGGGGTAGAATTTATGATAGAAATTATAATTTGTTAGTGGATAATGTGGCTGTTAAGACAATATATTATAAAAAAGAAGCTGGTATTAAGACGAAAGATGAAATAGATTTGGCTTATGTATTAAGTGATATATTGGAAATTGATTATAGTAAATTAAGTGAGAAAATGCTTAAGACTTTTTGGTATGTATCTCATAAAGAAGAAGCAAAAGCTAAAATTACTAATGAAGAAAAACAAAAGTATGATGAAAGAAAATTAACTGATGATGATATTAAAAATATGATTTATGAGAGAATTGGTGAGGGAGAATTATCTGGATATAATGATAGGGATAAGGAAGCTGCTTATTTATATTATTTGATGAATAAAGGATATTCTTATGCTGAGAAAATTATTAAAAATAAAGGTGTTAAGGATGAAGAGTATGCATTAATTAGTGAGAATATTGATTCTTTGAGGGGTGTTAATACTAAGTTAGATTGGGAGAGAACATATTTATATGGGGATGTTTTTAAATCTATTTTAGGGACTGTTTCTAGTTCTACGCAAGGAATTCCTTCTGAGCTTGTGGAAGACTATTTAAAGAATGGTTATAGTATGAATGATAGAGTGGGTATTAGTTATTTGGAATATCAATATGAAAAATATTTAAAGGGTACGAAAGCTACTTATAAGGTTACTAGTGGGAATCGTTATGAATTAGTTAATGAGGGTAAGAGAGGTAATGATATTGTACTTACTATTGATATTAATTTGCAAAAATATTTGGAAGAATCTTTAACAAATGAGGTATTACTTGCTAAGCAAGAAGCTCATACAGGGTATTATGATCATAGTTTTGCTATTGTTGCTAATCCTAAAAATGGTGAAGTTTTAGCTATGGCTGGTAAACAGGTTAAGGTTGATGGTAATGGTAATTATTATGTAATAGATTATACCCCTGGTGTTGTTACAACTTCTGTAACACCTGGCTCTATTGTTAAGGGTGCTTCTATGTTGGTAGGATATAAGTATGGTGCTATTGATATTGGTAGTTATCAAGTGGATGAGTGTATTAAGATAAAGGCTACTCCTGAAAAATGTTCTTGGAGAACAATGGGGTATATTAATGATATTTATGCTTTGGCATTTTCATCTAATGTATATCAATATAAGATTGCTATTTCTGTAGGTCGTGGTGTATATCGTTATGATCAAGCTTTATCTTTGGATGAAAATGCTTTTGGTAAATATAGAGATATGTATGCTTCTTTTGGTTTGGGAGAAAAAACGGGTATTGATCTTCCGGTTGAAAGTATGGGATATTCTGGTAAGTCTAAACTTCCTGGTCATTTGTTAGATTTTTCTATTGGTCAGTATGATACATATACTCCTATACAGATTAGTCAGTATATTAGTACTTTGGCAAATGGTGGTACTAAGTATCAACCATATTTGTTAAAAGAGGTATATGAGCCTAGTGATAAAAAGGAAGAAAAATTTGGTAATAAAATATATGAAGCGAGTTCTAAGGTATTAGGTAAGGTTGATGTTGATCCTGCGTATATGTCTCGTGTTCGAGAGGGTTTTAGAGCTGTTGTTAGTTATGGACTTGGTACTACCTATATGGGAGGTTATCAGTCTATTGGAGCTGGTAAAACTGGTACTAGTCAGAGCTTTATTGATACAAATGGTGATGGAAAGGTTGATACTGAGACAATTACTACTAGTTTTGTTGGATATGCTCCTTATGATGATCCTAGGATGAGTATTGTTGTTATTAGTCCAGATATTGCTGATGCTTCAGCAGAAACTACAAGTGCTATAAATAAAAGATTGTCTGGAGAAATTGTAAATAAATACTTTGAAATTTATCAATAATGTGTTATAATAGCGTCATGCTTACAAAAGGAGGTGTATTATGGCTAAAAAAGAAAGTAGAACTTTAGTGACTTTAATGTGCCAAGAATGTAAAAAAATAACTTATAGAACTCCTAAGAATAGTGATAATACTAAGGATAAATTAAGTTTAAACAAATATTGTAGTAATTGTCGCAAGGTATGTGAATTTAAAGAAACTAAGACAAAATAGTATAAGGGGTATGAGAGATGATAAATGTTAATGATTTTAAGACTGGTGTTACTATAGAATATGATGGTAATATTTATGAAGTATTGAGCTTTCAACATGTTAAGCCTGGTAAAGGAGCTGCTATTGTTAAGGCTAAGCTTAAAAATTTAAGAACTGGATCTATTGCTGAACAGACTTTTAATGCTGGTATTAAGATTCCTACTGCACATATTAGTAAGCAGGAGATGCAATATTTATATAATAGTGGTAGTAGTTATAGTTTTATGAATATGGAAACTTATGAACAAATTGAGTTAGAGGAAGCACAAATTAAGGATCAGGTTAAATTTTTAAAAGAAGGTTTGAATGTTTATATTACTTTTTTTGAAGGTGAAATGTTAGGAATTGATTTACCTGAAAAGGTAGATTATAAGATTACTAATACTGAGCCTGCTATTAAGGGAAATACTGCAACATCAGCAACGAAAGATGCTATTGTGGAAACTGGATTACTTGTAAAGGTTCCTTTATTTATTGATGAAGGCGAGGAAATTATTGTTTCTACTAAAGATGGTAAATATGTATCAAGAAAATAATGGTGAAGTGATATGATAATTGATTTAACGGATATGATTGCTTCTTATAAAGAGAATATCTATGTAGATGGACCTGTTACTATTCCTAAGGATTATTTAGAGGGTACTTCTATTAGAGAGTTAAGAAATGTTATGTTTCAAGGGGAAATTATTAGGATTAGTGATAATGATTTTCAGATTCATGGTAATGTATCAGGTGAGATGATTTTGCCTGATGATGTTACTTTAGAGGATGTTATTTATCCTTTTCAAATTTCTGTAATGGATGATTTTAATGATACTTTTTCTGATAATTATTTAAAAATTGATCAGAGAGAGCTTGATATTCTTGACTTTTTGTGGCAAAATATCTTGGTGGAAGTTCCTTCTAAAGTTAGTGGTAAGCATCATGTTACTGAATTAGAAGGAGATGGATGGCGATTGATTTCAGAGGATAAGTTAGAATCTGAGAAAAATAGGCCATTGAGTGAGTTAAGTAAAGTATTTGATTCAAGAAAGGAGTGATTTAAATGGCTGTTCCATTTAGAAAAGTTAGTAAAACTAGTAAAAGAATGAGAAGAACTCATTATAAGATATCTGCAAATGGACTTGTTAAGTGTTCTAATTGTGGTGAAATGATTAGACCTCATAGAGCATGTCCTAAATGTGGTTATTATAAGGGAGAAAAAGTTATTTCAAAGTAAACCTACGTTGTAGGTCTTTTTTTTTATAAAAAAATGTTTTTTTTTATTGCTCGTAAATTGACTTGTATTATTAGAAATGGTATAATTGTGTCATAAAATAGGATAGTGGTGATTTGGGATGAGATTTATAAAAAATAAATTTTTATTTATCATATTAATTAGTGCAATTACTTTGGTACTTCTTGTTGTGGGAGCAATGATGTTATATCAAGATACTTCTTCAGTATTTAAGAATGATGGTTATATTATTTCTACTGCAACTACTAAAAAGCAGTATCATTTTTCAGCTAATACAAAATATAAGGAAAATGTTGATAAGGAAATTAGTTTTGTTGATAGTAATTCTAAAACAGTTAGTGTTGATCCTGCTAGTTTTGTTCACTATTCTAATGGGGATATTTCTTTTTTAAAAAAAGGAGCACTTGTTAATGTTTCTGAACTTAAGAATCCTATGGTTACTTATTATAATGTTACAGATGAAAATTCTATTGTTTATGATAAGGGTGGATATACGGTAAGTAGTAATGGTAAGACAATAAATATTCCTTCTTTTATTGGTAGAATTAGTGATAATAAATATATTATTGCTGGTGATAATATTTCTTTAAAAGTACCTAGTGAAAATGAGAGAATAAAAGGGAATTATTTTGAAATATTATTTGTAGAAGATGGTATTGTTAAGATTGATAATGAAGATCATAGTTATCAAGTTACTGCTCAAGAATCTTATATTTATATTGATGATAATGTAGTAGTTAGTCTGGGAGATGGTAAGATTAGTGTTGATGGCGATACTAAGATGTTACTTTCTCAAATTACAATTAGTGGTGATGAGAATATTGATTTAGATGTTGTTTCAGAGAAGGGTTCTGGTAGTGGTACTGGTGATGGTAATGGTACTGGTACTACTGATGCTAATCAAACGGATGCTACTGGTGATGGTAATGGTACTGGTGTACCTGATCCTAATGCAACTGATGCTAATGGTAATGGTTCTGGAGGAACTGGTGGTGGTGATGATACTACTGCTAGTCCACAAATTGAATTGATTAATGCTGAAATTACTTCTACTACTATTGACTTATCTTTGCAACTTAATAATGCTGCTTTAGCTACTAATCCTATTGGTTATTATTTTGTGGATGTTTCTACTGGTAAAAAGGTTGATGCAGAAGATACATATATTGATTTGGTAAATGGTACTTTTCAAATTAGGAGAGAGTCTTTGAAACCTTCTACTGAATATACTTTGGTAATTGGTGAATTGGATGATAATAATGGTAAACAGTATTTTCAAAAGACTTTTAAGACTGATGATTTAGGTATTAGCATGGATAAGGTATATGCTACTTCTGAGAGTTTAGCATATAAGATAAATTTTGATGAGAATACTGAAGTTTCTAGAGTTCAGGTATCTATTTATGATAGTAATGGTAGTAATGAAAAAATAGAGGTTAATCAATATATTATTTCTAAGGAAGATTTAAGTAAAACTTTTGTTTTTGAGGGTTTGGAATCTAATAGTAGATATTCTGTTATTATGGATAAGGTTTGGATAGATAATGCTGCTTATACTGGTGTTTATTCTATTAGTAGGATTGATAGTACGTTAAAACTTACTCCTGTTTTATCTAATATTAATGTAAGTACTAATGCTGAGGAGATAAAGTTTACAATTCAATTACAAGATGTTTATGATCCAGATTCAGCTATTATTAATTATATATATGATGTTTATGATGCTGATTCTGTTAATAGTGATTCTAATGCTACTCCTGTTTATTCTGTTACTAAAACTGATACAGATGCTTTGGTTTTAGATTTAAAGGAGATAAATGAGTTAAAGACTGGAGCTAATTATAGGGTTAAAATTAGAGCTCAATATAGTGATAATGAAATGATACGTGAGGTTAGTTCTGATTTTAGTGGTAATTTCTTAATTAAAGGTAGAGCTAATATTACTTTTGATGATACGACTATTACTATGAATAGTGCTAGTGGAACTTTAACTTTGGTTGATCCTAATTGTTCTATTCCTGTTAGTGGTAGAAGTTGTTTAAGTCAAAATAATCGTTTTATTTTAAGATATTATAAAGTAAAAGATGGAGAGACTACTGATAATGATATGGCTATTAATTTTAATCCTAATAGTTTAACTACTGGTATTAGTTTGGATTCTCTTTCTTCTAATACTTCTTATGCCATGAAATTATTTGGTACTTATTATGATGATAATAATGAAATACATGAAAATGTTCAGATTGGAGATACTTTATTCTTTACTACTGATAAGAGCCCTAATTTGTATTTTGAGGTTCTTGGAGATAATACTAGTGGTAAAAATAAAGATGGTACAGAGAATGCTGCTAATGTTGTTACATTTGATGCTAAGATATCTGCTCCGCAAGGTTCTAATGTTTTAGAAGAGATTTCTTCTATTACTTTGAATTTATATAGTGGAAGATATAATACTTCTGAAAAAATGATAGGTACTTATACTTTGACAAGTAAGGAAGAAATTAGTGATTTCTTTAATAATTATACTATTACTAATAGTTTATTTACGGATACTACTAAAAATAAACTTGGTAAGTTAGATAGTTTGAATAAATTAATTGCTGTTACTAATAATTCTACTAATAGTTTGAATGGTTCTTATACAGTAGAAGTTGTTGATGTTTATGATGATGCTAAAGTTAATAAGTTTACTATTGAGGATAACGTATATACTTTTAATTTAACTAGTTCTTATTATTTGGATACTAGAATTGCTACTAATCCTAATGCTACTTATATTACAGCTACTCCTATATTAAAAAAGAATTTAAGTCAAGAGGATTATGAGAATTTAATAAAGACTGTTCCTAATTTGGATGATTTAAATGATGATACGGTTGTAGGTTTGACAATTGAAAATAGTTTAAGTGATTTATTTGTTGATTCTGCTTTTACTTATGAAAGGGTTACTGTTGAATATACTATTTTTAATTCTACTACTAGTAAAATGGCTAGAACATTAGAAGAGAATATGGGTAATAAATATCAGCCTAAAACGCAAGTTGTTTATTTAGATCCTAGTGAAATGGATGATGGTAGTAATTTTACTAGAGGGTATGTTTATAGAGTAGGTTATCATTTAAAATTTATTACTGAAGATGGTTCTAATCCAGTTTATACTAATGATAAGTTATACAAAAATGTTACTATTGAAAGACAGAATCCTATTTATACTCAATTTATTTTAAATAGTAGTGATATTGATATTACGTATCGTTATACGATTAGTGATGTAGATAAGGCTATTGCTAATAATAGTTTTTACTATAAAGTAGGAGATGGAAATTATACTGAGATTAAAAATAGTTTAGTTAGTGATGGTAATGAGCATGAGGTTGTTGTTCCTGTTAATGATAGGGTTAATTATTTACTTGGTTATTCTAGAAAGACAGTGAATAATGGTACTGAGTATGTTTCTATTTCTGAATATGGATTTGAAAAAGAATATGGTTATAATAATGCTGTTTCTTTTGAAATTGTGAAAGATAATGATAATGTTTTAAAATTAAAATTATTTGATAATGATGTTACTAATAGGGCTGTTGCTTATAAAGTTACTATTACTTCTGTTGATGGTAAGGTTAGTGAGTATTCAAGTTATTTCTTAGCGAATAGACTTAGTACTTTGAGTGAAAATACTTCATCTTTAGATGAAAATGGAAATCCTATTGTAAATACTTATCCTTATATCGCTATTGATTATGCTAATATTAGTAAATTTATGAAACATGAGATGGTTGTTTCTGTAGTTGCTTATTATGATAGTGGTCTTGTTGGGTTGTTACAGAATGTTGAAAAGGGATTTATTTTAAAGGCTAATAATAAATATTTAAATGTTTTTAATGGTAATGTAGGTACTTCTTCTTATTCTAGAGTAGGAGATGTTAATTTAGGATTATATCTTTTAAAAAGTAATTATGATGATAGTACTAGAAAAATATCTTTATATAATCATTTGATTCGTACTGATGAATATAAGCCTTTTGTTGGTTCTCGTTATTATGGTGTTGGATCTGTTGATTCTAGTATTGGGGTTTCTTTTGATGTATCGGCTTCTAATGCTGGTATTGTATATTCTAATAAGGGTTCTAATATTGAATATACTGGTTATAATATTAAGGCTTTAAAAGAAGCAACTCTAAAGGCTACTAATTATAATGCTATTTTTAATGAGATTATTCCTACGGTTTCTGTAACTACTAAATCTACTATTAATAGTATTAATGTTTCTATGACGGCTAAGGGTATTTATGGTAATACTCAATTTGTAAAAGATGGGGCTAGTCATAAGAAAGTTTATATAACTTTTTATGGGGATAGTGAATTACAGAATGAGTTAAGTACTCTTGTTTCTAATGTTACTATTAATGGTAGTGCTGATGAAGGGTATACTGCTTCTATAGATTCTGTAGATTTTAATAATTTAAAACCTGCTACTACTTATTATTTTACTATTTCAGCCTATATTGATGGTATTTATACTAGATTATATGATAGTGTTGAGAATACTTCTTATATATTTAAAAATTATAGTGCTAGTACATTAAGTGGAATAGATATTTTATCTAATATGAGTTTATCTGTTAAACCTGTATCTTATCATGGTGAGACTTCACTTAAGAATTTTTCTTGGTATTTGGAATTGAATAGTACTGTAAATTATAAACTTCGTATGGAATTGTATAAGAAGAATAGTGAAGGAGAATATATTCTTTCTAATATTGATGGTACTGATGGTACTTCATGTGATATTAATACTGTTGGTACAGAAGAAAATGGGTATGTTAATAATTGTTATATTCTTGTTGATAAGGATAAGGTAAATTCTATTAATAAGAAGATACAAACTTATAGTTTTGATGGTAATGATTTTGTTTTTGGTAATGGGTATTATAAGTTTGTTATTTATGCTATACCTTATACTAATGGTAGTTATTTGGAGTCTGATAAGGTATTATTATTTGATAAAGAGGAATTATCTAGTGGTGAGTTTCCATCTAGAGATGGAAATCCTGCTTATCGGGTAACTATTCCTGAGTTAAGTCTTGCTTCTGTTAGTTTGGGTGACTTTATTTCTGGAGTTACTACTAGTGGTAATAATAGAGATTTTTATTTAGAATTTACTCCTGTTATTGTTGATAGTCACTATGTTATGAAGTATGGTCAATATACAATTTCTATTTTAGATAGTAATAGTAATGTTGTTAATAGTTGTGAGGTATATAAGAATAATGTTAAACAAACATTATCTGGTAGTGGATGTAGTATATCTTTAGATTATGCTATTAATTCTAAGATTAAGGTTGGTAAGCTTAGTTCTGATACTTTATATTATGTTCAGATTACTTATCAGACATATCGTAATAATGTTGGATACACTGAAGAAAATAAGGTAGAAGTATCTCCATTCTTAAATTTCATTTATACTCCTAATGCTTCTGGAGTTACGTTAGGTGAGATTTCTGCTTCTTTAGATGGTAATAAGAAAGTTATTCTTACTTATAGTGGATCTTCTAAATTAACAGAGTCTATTACAAAAGTGATTTATACTATTCGTTTGATGGGTGGTAGTAGTAATTTTGTTACTGGTACTTATTCTAATAGTGTGAATGGTAATGTATTTTCTATTACTTCTGTTGGACTTCCTATGTTTAGTATTGATGTTTCTGATGCTACGGTATCTAGTAATACTAGTTTTACTTTTAAGAATGGTGCTACTTATTCTATTAGTACTAAGTATTATGATAGTCGTGATGAAGAATTGTTTAGTAGACAAACATTCTTAAATTTATAGTTTGGAGGAATTATTATGAGAAAATATAATGATAAAATGAAAAAAACTATGTTAATTATTGGTGGATTATTTGTGGGGATTATTGTTATATTTTCTCTGTTTTTAAAAAAAGCTATTGATGTTGGTAAGACTGTATATGATGTTTCTGTTAATTCTGTTTTGTTTGATGTTAATCAAAAGATGATTAGTACTACTGAAGAGGGACATATTAGAATTAAATGGGGTGGTGATTATTATCTTATTTATCAAGATAAGGAATATGATTTAGGTAGTCATGCTGTGGTATATCAATCTAATAATGGTGATATTACTTTATATGGTAAGTATTATGAGGTTACTAGTGATGGTAAGGTTGAAACTATTAAGGGGGAGAATAAGATTCGTAGTTCTGTTAATTCTAAGTTTTATAAATTATCTGATAGAAGATATTTGATTATTGATAGGACAATTGAATCTAAGAGTTCTTCTTTTGTTACTAGTAATTATTTGATGGTTAATTTGGATAAATTAGGTAATGCTATGCTACTTAATGATAAGACTAGTTATAAGACAATTGTTCCTACTAAATTGGCAACATCTTCTTATATCTTTGATATTGCTAATGAAAAGATTAATTTTGGTAAAGAAGATATTGATCTTAAGAAAATTATTGGTAGTACTAATGAATATGATGAAGAGACATATGATTTGAATGCTAAGAAGAAGGATAAAGATGGTACTGATAGTACTGGAACTGGTACGGGTACAGGTGATGGTACTGGTAATGGAACTGGTACAGGTACTGGTAATGGAAACGGTACAGGTGATGGTACTGGTAATGGAACTGGTACAGGTACTAATGGAGATGGTACAACAGCTGGTACTAATTCAGGTTATGATGGTAATTATAGTAGTGCTGTTAGTGATGAGGCTGTACAAGAAATTATTAATGCTACTAAGAGTACTTCTGTTATTAGGGTTACTCCTAATATAGATAATATTTCTGTAGATTATGTTGTATATGATCCTGAAAATGAATATAAAAGTGTTTATGTTGAGGTAGAGAATTCTAATTCTGGTGTGGTTAATACTATATATTTATCTAAAACGGATACTAATATTGAGTTAAGGGATTTAACTCCTAACTTGTATTATAATTTAACTTTTAAATATACGTATTATGATGGTGGTAGATTAAAAGAGTATACATTTGATGAAGTAGGAGTTAAAACTTCTATTCCTAGGGTTACTTTATCTGTTGTTAAGGTGGTTAATTCTAAGATATATTATAAATTATCTTTTGATCATAATTATACTATTTCTGGTGGTAATATTAATTTATATATTAATGATCAATTTGCTAATATTTCTTCTAGTGTTCCTGTTAGGGGTAGTGTTAATACAATTAGTGGTGATGATTGTTATTTGGATATTAGTAGTTTATCTAGTGCAGAATTAAATGGTAAGTTATTATCTGTTAGATTAATTAATTTGACTTTTAATACTTATACGGTTAATCCTTCTGCTAGTTATAATTTTAGGTATTAGGAGGGATTTATTATGAAAAGAGTTGTAGATAAAGTCATAAATTTTATTCGTGAATATTATAAAATTATGTTACCTATTATATTTATGCTTGTTATATTTATATCTTTTATTACTTATTATGAGATTAGTGTTCATAATAATTATACTTATGATACTAAAGAGGATGTTTATCAATATTTTTATGATCAAAAATATGAATATCAATTAATTGTTAGTAAGAATAAGAAAGATGTTATTAAAAAGATAGAACCTTCTGGTATTAAGATAGATATGGATTCTACTCCTGTATATTCTATAAAAGAAGATAGGGTTATTTTGCCTAGTGATATGGTTGTTGTTATGCCTACTTTATCTTGTGCTGAATATTTGGCTAAGGGTATTTCTTATATTACTTTTGATAAGGGAGTATATACTTTAGTTAGTGATAAATATCATAATAGGTTAAATCATTATTTCTTTTATGATGGTAATGATATGTATTTCTTTATTGAATCTGTTACTTTGCATATTAATAATGATACGGTGAAGTTATCTCCTTATTCTTATATTGTTGCTCATTATAATAAAAGTTTATCTTATTATGATAAGGCTAGTGATACTTATAAGACTTTGGAGATAGGTAATCATAATATCTATATAGAGAATGATTATTATAAGGTATTAGTAGATAGAGATATTATAGATTATCAGGGAACTAATGTTATTTTGAGTAGTGATTTTACTGGATTAAATACTATTGATAAATTTAAATAGACTTTTGTCTATTTTTATTTTATAATTATTTTAATGATAGGTAGGTGCTTTAATGGAACAATCTGATACTTTTTATATAGATATAGATGGTAAGAAAGTTTTAGCAGAGATATTGGTTGTTTTTACTTTTTATGGAAATACTTATTGTGCTTATAGTATAAAGAATAAAGATAATGGCTTAAATGATGTTTATTCTGCTAAAATAATTGATAATGTTTTAGTGAATATTCATGATGAGAAAGAAAAACAATTTATTGATAATTATATTTATAATTTACTTCATATTGTTAAGGAGAAATGATTATGACTAAGAGTGAAATGGAAGATTTTTTAAAGAAAGATATTGAGAAACAGTTAGAAGATTTTTATAGTTTTTCTATAGATAATAAGAAAGATATATTGAAAGAATTTGATTTAGAAGATAGAAAATCTTTTCTAAATCAAATGTCTTTGGATGAATTAAAGAAATTTATTATTGAAATTAATTTTGATAAAGAATATATTAATTTAATTTCTTCTGATAGATTAAAATCTATATTTGGTTCTTTTACTATGGAAGAAAAGGCAAATAAATTTTCTTTTTTAAAGAATGTGGAACATAAGGATGATTTATTTGCTATGTTACCTTTAGAAGAGAAGAGGGAATTTTTACATTCTTTATCTTTAGAAGAGGTGGATCAATATTTTTATTATGGTAGTGTTTCTTTGAGAAATGATATGTATCAGATATTAGGAAAAGATTATTTTAAAAAGAATGTAGGTGAAGTATCTTATAGAAGTGCTAGGATTGTTATGGGAATTTTAGAGGGAGAAATCTATAAGAAAGAAGCTGATATAAGAGTATTAGAGGGTAAAATTGAGAGATTGAAACAAGAAAAAAATAGTGATAGTTTAGTAGCATCTAGTTCTTTAGAATTGGATAAGATGAAGAGTAGTTTGAAAGTCTCTCAAGAAGTATTAGAGGTATCTAGGGAAAAACATAAAGGAAATAGTGATGAATTAAATAAAGCTGTATCAGAGTTTTCTAAGGCTGTATTGCAACTTAGAAATAAGATTCCTAGAGATGGAGAACATCATAAAAGAATTCGTTATTTAGTTTCTGCTGAAATGGATATTGTTAGGCATTTATCTAGAAATGGTTCTATATCTGAAGAGTATTTTAATCATGTTACAATGTATTTAAATGATGAAGAAAAGGCTGTATTTCATGATTTTATGATAAAAGGTAATGCTATTATGTCTGGTAAGAAGGAAGAA
>AUXO011046540.1_pt1 | contig 14656 bp, 5 predicted proteins | sample 768731 | NCBI WGS metagenome assembly AUXO01 (sample SAMN02715735, study PRJNA202380) | gut metagenome | biome: sheep rumen | host: Ovis aries | place: New Zealand: Palmerston North | reverse complement strand
AATAATAGCATCACCCAAACTAGGCACATGATTATCATTCTCATTCCAGCATCCCATACGTTTAGCAATTTCAATGATATAATAACAACTAATCTCAATAGGCATAATTGCCTGATACCCAAGCTTAACTGCAAGAGCAGACCATGTACAAGCACACCAAGCCCAATCATACTGCATCTTAGTATTTCTTGGGAATGTCTTTTGAGAATTATAAATATCAATAATCATTTTATGAGAACCATCATATTCATTTCTGCCAACCCAACTATTTGCAAGATTGACAACAGCATTTCTTGAATACTTCAATTTTACTTCCTCCTTCTTAGTAGTAGTTACTTTCTTAGTGGTAGTAGTAGAAGTATTATTTTTGATAGTTCCAAAATAATAATTCATATCTACGTTTCCATTAATACCATTAACCTTTCCTTTACTTGTATATTGCTGAATCGCACAAGTATGGTCAGGCTCACCTGTATAATCTGCCAACCAAAATACATATTTTTTCAACAGATTAGTATCGTACCAATGATTATAATAATCATTGTTGCAATAGATACCAGCTTTATATCCTTGTTTTTCAACATACTCGCAGAAAACTTTTGTAAAAGCATTACAATGTTTACTAGTAAGAGTTACACCCTTATTCTTAGCTTTGGTTACTGTATCATATTCGAAGTCATAAAATATAATTGTATCTTTACCAAGTCCAGCTTTCTTAACATTGTTCACACAATACTTAGCTTCAGCAAGTGCCTGTGATTCATCTAATGCATAACAAAAATGATATACACCTAAAATTGGAATACTATTATTCTTACATCCTTTTACATTCTCAAAGAATCTATCATCATCTACTTGTCTACGACCTTCCCTGATAATTACAAACTGTATCCCATCTTTCTTTACTTTTGTAAAATCAATACTTCCTTGATGTTCAGAAATATCAATACCTTTTAATTTTGCCATCTTATTATCCCCTTTATTGTTCGATACATCAGTAGTTACTTTAGGTAGGTATTCTTTTAACCATTGGTATACTTTGTTCTGTCTTGTTCGATAAGCACCAACCTGATTACCTGTATCACTTTGAGATGATTTATAAAGCTTATCTAATGTATATGGTTTTGTAGTTTTACCAATAATACGTTTACAAGCTCTTTCACCACCTTGATGAATATAGTTAGCACATACGAAAAGAGCATCGACATCTGTAACACCAAGAGATTCAGCATAAGCAATATAGTTTTTCAACAATTTTACAATTCTTATATCTTGAATCTTTCTACCTTCTTCAGAATTAATTATGTTAACGATAGCTTTCGCTTTAGCAGAAGTCTTCGATGGATTATAATCTTTAAATGACTTCTTCAAATCAGAAGCAATTCCAGCATTATCGTATTTTTCAAAAACATTAGGATATGCATCCTTGATATCCTGTAATAATGCTTTCGCATTTTCTCTAAACTCTTGGAAAGCACCAATTGTTATAGAGTTTTCAGCAGAAGAGTTAGTATATGCATTCGTATAGTCATTGTATCTACGTGAACCATATACTTGACCACCAGTTTCAACAGCACCAATAATATTAATAAGCACTTGCATTTGTGCATCAGAAATCTTAACAGACATTACTCAATCACCTCAATTCATTAAAGATGAAGATTTCAAAAAGTGGGAGAGTATAAAACCCTCCCACATTATAATGATTAAATTTAATATATTACTTTTCTTTGTTCGTATTAATTACATCTTCAAGTACCCCTAAAGCACTATCAATCTCGTTATCAATCCATGCAATAAGTTCTTTCTGGTCAACTACTTTTGAAAGGATTGGATAATTCATAAAGATTTCCTCAATTACCTGAGAACGTTTAATTGAACCAGCCTTATCCCAATTATCAAAATCAACTTCAGCTTCAGTAATCATACGAAGCACAATCTCTTTAATCTGCGCTTTCGCTGTGGCAATCTTTTCATCATCAGTCTTTTTAATAAATGTTCTTGTTTTCTGAACAATACCAACAATAATACCAATACACACAAGAATGCTTGTCCAGTTTTCGTTGATAAAATATAAAAAGTTAACAATGCCTTTCATTCTTTAATCCTCCTTTTACCAGCAAAGTTTTTAACAACATTAAATATCACTAACATGATATTCAATATCATCCTTATTTATTTCTTTTGCTTTTTCTGCTTCAAGTGATTTTTCGTATCGTGCTTTTTCCATTTCATATTGCTGTTGAGCAACAATACGTGTTTCGTTTAAAAAATCAGAAAGGATAGGTTCAATAATAAAAGCTGGAAGACCTGATTCATTAATCACATCTGCCAGCTTTCTCTTTGTTTCTTCTCTTATTAAAACAATTGGTTTATCCATACATTACACCTCTATATAATTATTCTATCCCTAACATTGATTTTAAAGTATCAATGTCTATCCAGTTACTTCCACTATCTGTTTTACACAATATCTGTCCAGCAGAAGCAGAAGAGTTGTTTGTTGGTACGTCCATCTTTTTTGTCAAATCTGGTTTGTTTGACAAGTCATTATAACTACCTGAAAACAATGTTGGTTTGTTAGATAAATCATTATAACTTCCTGAAGTAGCTACCTTTGCAAATGTAGGTTTACCAGATAAATCATTCCAAGCTCCGCTAAACAATGTAGGTTTGTCAGTCAAATCATTATAGCTACCACTTTTTACTATCTTATGCAATGATACCCATTTACTACCATTTGCAGACTTCTCAAGATACTGACCAACTGTTGAACCACTATCATTTTCAGGTAAGTCCATCTTATCATCAAGATTAGGCTTATTCGTTAAATCATTATAACTCCCTGAGAAAAGAGCTGGTTTGTTTTTCAAATCATTATAATCACCACTAAACAATGTAGGTTTATTACTTAAATCATTGTAATTTCCTGAAAACAATGTAGGCTTATCTGTTAAATCATTATAGCTACCTGAGAACAAAGTAGGAGTACCTTCAATGTCTTCGTATGAAATAGTAGGTTTGTCTTTCAAATCATTATAACTTCCTGAAGTAGCCACCTTTGCAAGAATTGGTGTATCTTTCAAATCATTATAACTACCACTAACAGCAACAGAAGAAAGACCATTTATTTTTTGAGCTTGAACAACAGCATCATCTAGTAATGTCAAACTTTTTGCAGTAATATTACCTACAATAACTAAGTCACCATCTGAATTAAAGGTGAATACATTACCATCTTTATTAGCAATCCTAAACAAAAGATTACTACTAGGATTGATAGCTATAATATTTGACCCATTGGAAACAGTGAATCCGTCATTGTTGAACTTTAAACTTCCAGACCTATTGTATATACCAAGGCTTTCACCAAGAAGTAGTTTGCCAATGATTACTTCGCCATTAATACCATATGTTTCTTTAAGCTCACCAGTAACAGGGTCTACAAATTTAAAAAGACCAATAGCTGTTTTTGTAGTTTTAAAATCATCATCAGTAATTACAAGAGAAGAGTTAATGATTTTCATTTGAACTTTATCATATTCACCAAAATCATTTCTTCTTCTAAACAGCATTCCATGTTCATCCCATGTTTGTACCTGTCCAGTTGAATAAACACTGTTAATGATTTTTGTTTTAGTAATGTCAAATCCATTCTCTAAAACATCATTTACTTTCTCACTACTTTTAGCTCCCTGATTTGCTTGTCTTTGAGTAGAGCTATAAGATGTAGCCATACTACTTGCTCTTGCTATAATAGATTGTTGGTCTGATTCTCCATCATACGTTTTAAATACATCAGAGAAATCAACTGAAATATTTTCAAGATTATCAAAATCAATTTCATATTTTAATAACCTAAGTTTATATACTTCATCATCTACCATTACCCTTATCCAATTTCCAACTTTGAAGTAGGAGAGTAGTGGTTCAAAATTTTTCATTACCAACAAATTCTTTAATGAAGTACTTATTGAATGTTGAAGTTCAGCAGACTTATATATTTCTTTTTCGGCAACATTTATAAATTCTAAAGCTTTTTCAAATAGTTCTGCATTAGTTAATCCATCAGAAATATAATTTGAATTTGAATACTTATCTTCTCTACGATAAGATATAAATTCTTTCCACAATTCATCACCAATATACTTTTTATAATCAAGAGCTTTTTGTGTAGCAACAACTTGTTCTTCAATGTAATGCATCAATCCTTTTTGAGTCACATTACCATTGTTATCAATAACTCCACCAATTAAATTGATTTCTTGTTCTCTAAGTTTTATCTCTTTATCAAGAGAAGTAAGCTTATCTCTATATGGTACATATACCTCGTTATACATATTAGGGTCTTGATTAGCCCAAGTACCTTGATTTGAAATATCTTGTTCTATAAGAACATCAATACAAGCTTGACAAGCATCACGAAAACTCAACAACCGATTTAAGCAATACTTTTTCAACTCTAAATCAAAAGCTGTTTGACTCATTTCAAATAGACCTGTAATGCTTAAATCTTTTGTCTCTTTATCATGTAAAGCTTTTTGTAATTTCTGTTCAACATAAACCTTATAATTATCGTCTATCGTCAAAGTCATTTCCTGACTTGTAGCAGTGTCTTCTTCATCACTATAGTTAGTAATAATTAAAACACCTTTCCACTCATAAATTTTTCCTTTTTGAGTAAGTGATGAATTCTCTATATCTACTCTGTATCTTGAATCTACAATTGCTTTTGCCATTTGAGTAACAATATTATCAGCAGTTGCAAGTGAAATATAATTTATATTTGTAGTCGCAACAGAAGACATACTAGTGGTTATAAGCTTTGCTAATTCTTTCGATGCAGATGTATCAGACAATTTTGCATCTGGCATTAATACAGATTCAAGATAAACTTTAAAATCTATAGTATTAAAATAGATTTTGGTTAAACTAGGATATCCTGTAATTGGTGTCTGAATGTTTTCAAGCTTCTCATTATAAACTTTATACTTATCAATTAAAGTATTATATTTAGAGATAACACTACTATTTAAAGTATAAACATGACTATCTTGATATGATTGATATAACTCATCGTATGCTTCAATCTTATCTACCAATTCATCTGTCATTTCTTGTTTAAGCGCATCAGATATATACCATATATAATCTGTACCATTTGGATTACAACTACGAATTGTAGCTGTCATTAAATCATCTCCACCTTCAAGCTTAAAACAATTCTTTACAGAACCTATATCAGTAGAGAGACTAATGCTATTTGCAAATTCTTCTGAATCTATGAATATTTTTGTATCAACACCATATCCTTCGTAGATATTTGTACTACCACACTTAGGACATTTTTTTGTGTACTGTCCTCTATGACCACATGAATGACAAGTTGATTCTAAATCATAAAATGAAATACCTCTAACAATTTTTCCATCTTTATCAGTACTACTATCAAACAAAACAAGACAGTCTATCTCTTCACATATATCATTAAAAGCATCTAATAATGATTCTCCATCGAATGTAAATGTTCTTTGAATATTCCTTAACGATTCATCAACATGAAGTATCTTATAATGAGTTGCCTTTTCTGTAATTCTATTTAATAAAGATTCAGATGGTTCTTCAGGTTTATACAATACTGTTGGATGTTTATATTCAGGTCTGGCAATATCTGTTTCTGTATTAATTTCAATGTTATATAACATTATTTGAGATAGCTCTGCATGACATATTTCTGTACATGAAATATTTTTTACAGTTTTATCATCCTCTTCAACATCAACAGTAATCTCAAACCATGTATCCCATTCAGCACACCAAATCAATTTAAAGTTGGTTATTCTGTCCCATAAATCTACTTTCTTACCATCTACATACTTATGGACACTAAATGATATTTCTGAAGCATTATTTAAATCATCTACTAAATGAACACTCTTAGGGTCTAATTGACCTATCTTTTCACCACTTCTTTTAGCCAACACCATAATAGGAAGTTCTGGATTATGTATAGGGTCAAATTGAATTTTAATAGCCATAACACACCTCCAGATTAAAATCCTATCTTAACAATCGGACAATATAATATTTCAATATCACACGGAAGAGAGATGGTTAATACATTCTTTTTATTTATAAATGTATTTGCAATTCTAAAGAACCTCCAATTAAAATCATCCTGTATTTTATGACTGCCAACATTTGTTGATATAACAGGATATTCTAATGTGATTATTTCATTAGCAACACAATTCTTTATCTCCATAGTTCTATCATCTAATGCATTATATATTGTAAGGTCACCAGCCTTTTTAACTTTAATAGTCATTTTATTTGGATAGATATATCCTTCTTCATTTGACTTATCGTAAAATGGTTTTACTTCATCATCTTGAGTTGTGTTAATCAATATTCTTTTTTGCTCCATAAGAGCATATGGTCTATTAGTAACCATATTCAACTCAAGACCATACAACTTTCCGTTCAATTCAATTCTGCTTATATTAAAACTCGCTTCGAAAAACAATTCCAAATAATCATCTTTCAAAAGTTTAAATTTATGAAATCCTTTTCTACTTAACCAACTGGTTAAATCAAGGAAATCAGATTGTGATATTTCCAAATCAGATTCATCACAAGGACTTTTGCATATCTGGAATGTACTCTCTAAACAATCATTATATTCAGTACTTAATAATTCATGTTTGCCACCATTCAATGTAGAAACAGTATTAAAAACAATTTGAGAACCATTACTAATTGTTTGTAAACCATCTGAACCAAAGTTACAGATAACATATCCCATTTCACTCAAGTACAATCCATCATATTGAAAGTCGTAAAATTTCATACTGCCACCTCCAGACTATAAAAAATTACTCCTTTCGATGAAACAATTTTTTATACCAAGGAGTATTTAATTTATTTCCACTTGTAAGTATTGACTTCATTTTTCTTAAATCAGAAATCAATACTGAATATTCGTCCCTATATTTTTTCAATTCATCAATTATAATAAGCCACTGAGCTTTGATATCCTCAAGTTCTTGAATCAATTCAGAAGCTCTTGCATTGTCTTCTTCGTTTGATTCATTATTCTCATCAAATATTTCTTTTAAAGAATTAAGTTCACTTTCTAATACTTCATTTCTTTTTCTAAGTATTTCTATTCTTTTTGAACTATCCATATATTCACCACCTTCATACAAATAGAAGAGAGTGGTTATTATTCATAACCACTCTCAAAATTACATTCTGTACTTCTTTAATGAACTTCCACCAAACATTTTATCAACAGTCATAGAACGAACAAGACGCTCAAATGATTTATCATGTTGCATCTGATATTTAAATTGTTCATAATTCTGTACATTAGGAAGAGAGATGTTAACATTAACATCACCATTAAATTGATTTGTATTTGCATTAGAGCTATTACTTGTTTTCAGACCATTATCAAGTCCAAGAACATCACGAATAAACTCTTCAGGATTGTTAGCCATATTCCAAATATTATCAGAAGCAGAAGATGTAAGTACACTATCACCTTTCGCAATAGGTGTTAAGATTGCACCATCAGAAGGTCTAACAATAAATTCTTGTCTCTTACCTTCTTGTGTAAATGCCATCTGGTTTCTAGGAATATCTTTTCCACCTAATTTAAATTTATTATAATGATATGGAGCAAGACTTCTAATTCCATGATAATGCCCAACCCATGCTCCAGAGTATACTAATCCTTCTCTACCCATCTTGTTGACAATACCTTGAATTTCATTATAATTAAAACCTTTTGCTTCAAGACGTTTCTTTCTTGTACTACCTGTACCCCAACCATAATTACCATTCCAAATTGCTAAAGCAACACCATACTTTTCTTTTGTCGTATGAGACTTCTTCTTCTTAGTAGTAGTCTTTTTCTTAGTAGTTGTTTTCTTCTTAGTAGTAGTCTTTTTCTTAGTAGTTGTTTTCTTTTTAGTAGTGGTCTTTTTAGCTGGTGCTTTTGTAGTAGGCTTTTTAGTTGTACTTGCTACAGATTTAGTTTCAGGTTTCTTTATTTTTTCTTCAGCTTTTGCATTCATCTTATTAACAATAGCCTGAACCTGTGCTTTTATTCCATTAAGAGTATCATTAATTGTAGTAGCTTTTGAAGAGAAGTCTTTGCCATACATAGCAACAACATCTTTACTGGTATTTGCATTCACTGATGCTTGTAAAGCAGTATTCAATGTTTTTGCATCAGCTCTTGACAAAGCTCCTTCAGAAGCAAGTTTATTAATAATATTAGTAGCATTCGCAACAGCACCAGCATCACCAGTAGCCAAAGCAGTAATTATCTTAGCAGATTCAGTAGTTGTGATAGTACCATTAGTTGTCAACTTATTGATGATATCAAGTGCATTTTTAATATTCTTAGAATCAGAACCACTTAAAGCAGTTATGATATTTGTCGCATCTTGTGTACTAAGCTGACTATTTGCTAACAATCTAGCAATCACATTACTAGCATCAACAGTTGCCTGTTGCTCGTTAGTGACTAATGCCGCAACTATTTTATTCGCTTCATTAGTTGTTATTACTCCATTCTCAGTCAACTTGGTAACTAAGTTCAATGCATTAAGAGCCGCCTTTGAATCTTGAACATTCATAGAAGCAAGAATCTTGTTTGCATTTGCCTGTGAAATATTACCATTAGTTACAAGTTGTTGAACCAATGTCATTGCCTGTTCTACAGATTGGATACTTCCATCTGCCAAAGCAGACAATATTTTATTTGCATTGGCTTTAGATATAGAACCATTAGCAACCAATGTATTCAATATATTTGTTACTTGACTAGCCCTTACATTTGCATCGTTCTGGAACTCAGCATAAGCCTGTCCCCAAATGCCCTTCATTTCAGTAGTTAAAGTATAACCTACTTTTGAACTTGAATCATAAATTGTATTTGCTATGTTTCCAGAATTATGATTAACCATATCTAACATATCTATGATAAGTGCTTCGATATTATCAAGACGCTTATTTAGAGTTGTTTCATAATCAAGATACAGTTTATCTAATAATTCTTTTTGGTCTGAAATATATTTCTCATATTGAGCTTCTTCAAGATTATCCTTTGCGTTTTCCAGAGAAACCTTTAACTTCTGAATTGTTGTTTTAGTTTCTTCAGATGTATCACCGCTATAAGCTTGAAGTTGTTTCTGGATAGAAGATACCTCAGAAGCAGAATCTTTCATTTTCTTTTGGTAGTCATATAAATTCTTTTGTGCATCTAATGCATCTTTATATGTACTAATCAAATCTTTGAGAGAATCAAGCTCTAATTCAATACCATCTTTTACCATATCAACTATGGCTTCTTTTTCATCTTCAGCGGCAAGAATCATTTCTTGTTGAAGCTTCAATAGTTCTGTTCTACGCTTTTCTAAATCTAAATTTGCTGGGTCTTTAGCTAACTCTTTGTTTATCTCTTTCATCTCTTTGGCATAATCATCTGCCTGAGACATATAAACATTATAGTTAGTAGCATGAAGCCCCATCGTAGAACTACCTTCATTTGTCAACTGACCATTATCAGTATATAATTTTGAACTGCTTAACAAATCAATTAAGAACTCAGCTTCAGTAGTTACGTTAGAAATTCTTTCTTCCATTAAATCAAATATCTGCCATTTAATTTCACGGATATTTTTATTATATTTGATTAAAGCAGTATTACCCTCTTCAATAGCTTGATTTACTTTGTCAATTTCAATACACATGTCATACCAATCTTGACTATTTTTATCAATACCATTGGCAAGAGCTTCGTTCATTTTCTTTGTCAAACTTGCTTTTTCATCTTCAAGTTTCTTAATCTGTACACGCTCATTTTTCTTTAATGCTTCATAATATTTAATACTTGTAAGATATCCACCTTCTTCTGATTGTGAGATATATTCCTCAAGCATTTTTTGTTCATGTTGGACAACGGTAAGAATACTATCATATTGTTCTGTAACATTATCAAAAGCAGTTACATATAATTCTTTTTGCGTATCTTTTAAATCATCAATTGCCTTTTTACAATCAATGGCTTTCTCATACCATTTCTGATATTCTTTTATCTTATCGGCAAGCTTTTCATCTTTTATGGTATTAATATCAATTTTACCATCACGAACTTTCTTAGCCCACTTACTACTAAGACCAACTGAATTAGCTTGATGAAGATATCTATCATATCCAGCTTGTTGAATATCAATTTCACTAGTTATTTTATTAATTTCTTTATAAAGATTCTTATTTCGTGAACTCCAACTTTTATATGTAGCATTTGCTTTTTTGTCTAATTTTGAAATTGCACGTTCAATTCTATCAATCTTGACTTCAATCCAATCAAACGTTTCTTCAAAATCTTTTTCCTTAGAACTGTTACTTTTCTTATTGCCGCTTTTTCTACCACTACCTCTATTACTACCACCTTTGTTACTACCACCTTTATTGTTATTTCCGTTATTCTTACGATTTCCACCAATTTTACCAGAACCATGAGAAAAAGCAGTTCCTTCTATAAAGGCAGTACCTTGTGCAAATACTTCACCACGTTTCTTACCATTTTTAATCTTGCCATACTTAAATATCTGTTCAGTTTGACCAGCATTAAAAATGATATCATCTTTTTTAAAGTTGAAGAACTCAGCACCATCATCACCAATTGTAAAGAATTTGCCATCCCTTACAACAAGTTCCTGACCAACTTCTCCACCAAGGGCAATACCTGACTTCTTAGTTCCCCAATCACCTTTTGCAAATGCAGTACCATTACTATGTGCAGTACCACTAGCACTAGTAGCACCAGTCTTTACATAGTTAACATATCTTGTAATTGTTGAAAATGAATTAGGAAGACCAGACGTATTTGCAGAATACCTAACAGTACGTGAGCCACCATTGGTAATAGCATTAACTCTATCTATGTCAACAGTATTTGCTAAATACTTTGTAGTTCTAGTACCACCATCGGTCTTAGCATTCTCTGCATCAGTAGCAGTTGTATCAGTAGTATATTTAACTGTTCTAGTACCACCATCAGTTTTAGCTGTTTCAGCATCCACACCAGAAGTATCGGCAGTAAATTTAGCAACAACACTAGCATCAATACCAGAAATAGTAGATTGAATAGTACTTAATGCACCTTCATCAAGATTAACACCAGCTTTAACATCTACCTCAGTACTAGTTATTGTTGAAAGAGCTGTTTGAAAATCAGCATCATCCAAATTTAGAGCGGCACGAATATCTTTATCCTCAATTGAATTAAGTTCCGTAGCTATACTCTGAATATTTGTTTGTGCATCTGTTGTATCAGCACCAATAGCTGTTTCAATCTGTAAATCATTATAGTTACTTTGTAAATCACTTAAAAGATTAATAGCATTTTGAAGATTCTCAGAAGCACCAGATGTATCAACAGTAAGAATAGAAGGTGTAGACAATTGTTGCTTCTTAGAAATCAAAGCAACCAATACCGTTTCTGCTTCAGTAGCACCTTCAAGAGAAGTATTGACAGTACCATCTGTATTCCTAAACTTATCAAGTAAAGTTTGCGCTTCAGTAATTTGAGTATCAATTTCATCAATACTATTAGTGTTAAAATCGAAATCAATATCAGTTTGACCTAACTCTTTAAGCTTTTCATTTGCTTCTACAGCATGTTCTCCTAATTGGTCAATAGATGTATACGCAGAATCAAGATTAATATCAAAACCATAATCAGAAAGTTTTCTAAGAATTGACTGAACATATTCAACATCAATGCCTAAAGCATCTGCAATTTCTTGGTCATTACCAACACCAAAATTGATATCCCAAGACCCATCTTCATTCATCTTAGCCCAATCTGTATTAAGCTCTTGAACTGCATTTAAGAAATTCTCACAACCTTCACTACCATCAGCAAGGAAATCAGTAGCCTTATAAGATGTTCCTTGAATTGTTTCACCTAACTTCTCATAAGCGGCTACAACTTCATCGACAGAAGCAGTCTGCAAATCTTGATTTGAAAGTAAATCAACATATGTTCTAAATGCATTAGTACCAACTAAACCTTCTTCATATAACTTCTGTGCATCACCAAATCCACTACGCATTTGGTCATACATGTCACCTTCTTCGCCAGCAGACTTAGCATGAATCCATTTATTGTATGAAGACGTTAGTCCTTCATATTGAGCCGCCAAATCAGCAACATTAGATATTTCATCCCTCAAGCCATTTAACTGACTTATCTTTGAAGCACGTTCATTAGCATCAGTACATGAACTAATCTCATCTGACAATTGTGTATATTGGTCAATTAAGTCATTAAGATGCGTATCAATATCTTGTTTCTTTTGTTTCTCATATTCTGCTTGAAGGTTTCTTAATTCTTTACCATTCAAATGAATACCATTTGCAGTACGCTCAAATAATTTAGATGGGTCATAACCTTCCAAATCTTTGAACATATTCTTAACGTTATTTAATCCCTTGGTTGAAAGACCAGTAGCAGAATATGACTCCTTCATTGCTGAATATAGATTATCAAACTTCTGAACTTCCTCATCAATATCAAAGTTCCATCCGATATCTGAATTAGTCAAACCATTTATAGCTTCTTGCAAGGCAAGTAAAGCTTGACCAGCTTCAGTTGCTTCGCCGCCCATTTCTTCAATAGTTTGAGCAATTAAATCATTAATATCTTCATTAGAAGTATCTATCAGTCCTTGGATAGCATCAGATAATGCATCAGTATCATTTATATAAGGAGTCAATTCAGGAAATTCTAAAGCTAAAGACAATCTATCTTTTTCGCTCAGTTCACCTGTATCTATTTTATCTAAAGCCCCTTGTAACTTATCAATAGTTGATAAATAACCTTCAATATTATCTGAAAAATTACCATCACCAGTATCATTTAATAAAGCACTAAAGCTCTCAAAAGAACCATTTGTTTCATCTGCCGCTTCTTTTGCTTTTGCAATTTCTTCTTGCCAACGAGCTATCGTCCAAAAAGTTGCATCATCTGGTGGATTAACAGCAATATTATAAGCTATCTCTTTGTCTCCATCATCTAAACCCTCAAACCATTTAGACATATTCTCGGAAACATTTTGTGCAAGTCGTTTTCCTTGCTCATTATCACCAGCTTCTTTTATTGCGTTTTCTTCAGCCGCATCAAAGATTTCTTTCATCTTTGATTTCATTTCTTCAGCAGTTGCAGTTAAACCATCTACATCAAAAATATCTCCCCATTCGTTATCCATTAGATTTGCAAATGCATCACGATAAGATGGAATATCTGCAATACCACCAAGAAGAGTTTCTCGCATCTTTTGATATTCTTCAGTTGTTTTCGGAATACCATTTGCTAATTCATAAGCATATTTTGCGGCATTATATTGTTGTTCTAGGTATTGTTCAACAGATGGAGTTAAACTATCAAGAATTTTCTTAGCATCTTTGTATACGTCATTATCCATTAAATCAGCATCTACTAATTGATTCTTGGCATCTGTTAATCTATAATAATACTCTAAAATATTATCAATGTTTTTCCTATCTTTATCGAAATTAATTGGTTCAAGTTCTTGACCATAAGTACCTTCATCTATGAATTCTGACATAGTTTGTTCAAGAATTTCTTTTGCCTTAACAAATTCTTCTACACCAGTTCTTCCAGATAAATCTATTGTTATTTTACTGCCACTCCAGTCAGACCAAGTATCACTTAAAAGTTGGTCTTGAGCCGCTTTCAAACTTTCTTTTGACAAACGTTCAGCTTCTTGAATTTCTGCTTTTGCTGTATCCTCCAAAGCACCAAGATATCCTTCCTGTGCTTGTTGCGCTATACCAAGAGCAGATGCTTTGTTCCCAAGAGCTGATACAGTACCATCTATAGCACTCTTTAATTCGGCTTCTTCAGCAGAAGTTAAGGAAGACCTTCCTGAATACTTAGCATAAACCTGTTCAAAACTATCCATACTATTAAATATCTCATTATTAGTATCAATAGTTTCTTGTCTAGCTCTTGCTAACTCTGCTTGATAATTTCTGTAAGCTTGTACAACTAAAGCAATAACAGAAACAGCTATACCTATTCCACCAGCAATTGCTGATGCACTTGAACCTAATGCTTGAAAACTCAATGCTACAGTATTTGCACCTGTTGTTAAACCTTTGAAGAGTGTAGTTAACGTACCAAAGTTTTTAACAACTCCAGCAATACCAAGACCTAACCCAATAGTTCCTAGCATACCAAATTTTTTAACTAAAGCATCAAGTATATCAATTGCTTTTGTTGCAATATCTACTAATCCTTTAAGAAAATCGGATTTAAGGAAATCTACAGATAAAGCTTGCCATGCAACTTTTAACTGAGTCAAATGCCCTTGCAAACTATCCATCCAGATATCTTGCTCTGCTTGTGCAGTACCAGCGGCATTATAAGCGGCTTCAGTTGCTTTTTCAACATTATTCCAGTTATCAATAAGAGCCTGTACAGCATTAGCTCTATTTTTACCAGCAATTATCTCAAGCAAACTAGCTCTTTCTGGGTCAGATAATTCATAATATACTTTAGAAATATCTTCCATGATATTATAAATATTTCTAAAATCACCATTTTCATCAA
>AUXO018162801.1_pt1 | contig 14658 bp, 13 predicted proteins | sample 768731 | NCBI WGS metagenome assembly AUXO01 (sample SAMN02715735, study PRJNA202380) | gut metagenome | biome: sheep rumen | host: Ovis aries | place: New Zealand: Palmerston North | reverse complement strand
TTGCAAACAACTGAGCATGAAGGTAGACAATGCCGCACTCATTGATACATCTGTTGAGCTTGTCAATGTCATCTGTGAACTTCACGCCATGCTGAGCTATGACATTAGATGCTCCACTGGTCGATGTGGCAGCATAATTACCATGCTTAGCGACTTTGTATCCTGCACCGGCAATGACAAAACATGATGTCGTAGAAATATTAAATGTGTTCTTACGGTCACCTCCTGTTCCGACGACATCAATATATCGGTCGCAATCGAGGATTGCCGGCACACCTGTCTCCAATATGCCGTCTCTGAATCCCAATAATTCATCTACGGTAACACCTCGCATCTGCAATGCAGTAAGCAAAGCCGTGATTTGTTCGTTTGGGAACTCACTTTGAGTAATTCCGACGAGGATATCGCGTGTCTCTTCACGCGTCAACTCCTCGTGATTGAGTATTCTGTTCAGAATATTCTTCATTGTCATAGCTAAATCTCCTATATTTATTGTGTCTTGATTTTGGTTTCTGTCTTCATATCATTAAAAAAGGCCTGTCGTAAGAACGGCAGACCAATATTTGATATTTAAACTATCTACATACGGCGACGTAACTCACGACTTTTTCATCTTGAGCAGCACCACCACCATGCTATAGATAAGTTATTTCTCATTTTATTTAATATTACGGTGCAAAAGTAAAGAAAAAACTATTAATTCACAAACTTTTTGCCAATAAATTCAATATAATACCTATAAAAAAGTAAAAATGGCAACAAAAAGAGCACAAAAAAATCACATCATACAATAAAACTAATTATATGATGTGATTCAAATGAAAGATGACTAATGCCTAATTGTTGACACTTCCACCTACAATGTCGAGCAACTCACTTGTAATAGCCTGTTGTCTGCTCTTGTTGTATTGCAGATTAAGTTCTCTCAACAATTCGTCTGCATTGTCCGTTGCTGTTTGCATTGCAACCATGCGAGCTGCATGCTCAGAAGCATTGCTGTCAAGGAGTGCCGTGTACAACATCAGATGAGCCAGCTTCGGAATCAGAAGACTCAAAACCGTATACATGTCAGGTTCAACAATGAAGTTGTCATTAAGAGGCTTGACTTCTTCTTGATTACGTTGCGAGGCACGTTCCTTTTCTCTACGTTTAAGGTATTCCTGAGCCTCTCTCGTCACGATATTCGTAGACAAGTCGCGCTCATGGTCACGCTCTAACTCATCAGATATATCAATTGGCAGGAAAGTACTTCTGGTAAGTATCTGGGAACCGGCACTCTTGAAATGATGATAAATCAGTTCAACCTTGTCTAATTCGCCTTCTACAAACTTCTTTCCAAGTTCCTGAGCCAATTGAATACACCCCTGAACATTCGGCTTGTCTGCAAGATCTGCAAATTCACCTCCAATAGAATAGCCTAGTTTTGCCGCTTTTTCTGCAACCTTACGACCAATCGGATATATGACGATATTCTCTTTGCCGAGACTTTCATACTCTTTCATTGCCTGTTGCATCAACTTAATAATATTAGCATTAAAACCACCGCATAATGAACTATTGGAACTATATACCACCAATGCCACACGCTTTACAGGACGTTCTTGACTGAATATCGATTGTGCTTCAACTTCTGCGGCCAGAAATGATTTCAAAATATGCTCGAGCAAGTTCTCATAAGGAAGCATGTTCTCAATCATCTGCTGGGCATGATGCAGTTTAGAAGAAGCAACCATCTTCATGGCACTTGTAATTTTACGAGTGCTATTGACAGAAGCAATCCTACCTTTAATTTCTTTTAGACTTGGCATAGTGATCAGTATTATGCAAATGTTCCTGCGATATCTTGCATTATAGCTTCAATACCATTAGAAATATCATTATCAATCTTACCGCTGGCAAGTGTTTCAATGATTTCCGGATGAGCTGAACGAATCTTCTCAAGGAATGCGTCTTGACATTCGCGCACCTTATGAATAGGCACATTACGCATCAGTCCATGCACACCGCAATACAAGATTGCTATCTGCTCACCTACTGGCATCGGGCTATATTGTGGTTGAATAAGCAACTGGTTGTTCTTTCGACCACGGTCAAGTGTCATAGCCGTCACAGCATCCATGTCACTTGAGAACTTAGAGAAGGCCTCAAGCTCACGATACTGAGCCTGGTCAATCTTTAACGTACCAGCAACTTTCTTCATGGATTTGATCTGTGCAGAACCTCCCACACGTGACACGGAAATACCGACATTGATGGCAGGACGGAATCCCTGATTAAACAGGTCAGATTCCAGATAGATCTGTCCATCGGTAATTGAAATCACATTGGTTGGGATATAGGCAGAAACGTCGCCTGCCTGTGTCTCAATGATAGGAAGAGCTGTAAGAGAACCTCCACCACGTACATGACCTTTCATACACTCAGGAAGATCGTTCATCTGTTCTGCCACCTCTTGCTGCTCATTAATCTTTGCCGCACGCTCAAGAAGACGAGAATGCAAATAGAACACATCTCCAGGATAAGCCTCACGTCCGGAAGGACGACGAAGAATCAGAGATACTTCGCGGTAAGCAACAGCCTGTTTCGACAAGTCATCATAGACAACAAGAGCTGCATAGCCGCGATCACGGAAATACTCACCGATGGCTGCACCGGCAAACGGAGCATAATATTGCATGGCTGCAGGATCAGCGGCCGTTGCACTCACGATAATTGTATAAGGGAGTGCACCATGTTCTTTAAGATTCTGCACAAGGGCAGCAACAGTAGATGCTTTCTGGCCTATTGCCACATAAATACAATAAACGGGTTTACCAGCTTCATAGAAACTCTTTTGGTTGATGATTGTATCTACGGCAATAGCAGTCTTACCCGTCTGACGGTCACCAATAATGAGCTCACGCTGGCCGCGTCCAATAGGAATCATAGAGTCAACAGCCTTCAAACCTGTCTGAAGAGGTTCTTTCACCGGCTGACGAAAAATAACTCCTGGGGCTTTACGATCAAGCGGCATTTCAAAAGCACCTTTAAGGTCGATGTCTCCCATGCCGTCGATTGCCTGTCCCAGAGGATTAATAACGCGACCAAGCATATTGTCATTCACGCGGATAGAAGCAATACGATGGGTACGCTTCACCACCTGTCCTTCTTTGATGCCAGAGGTGGAACCTAAAAGCACACAACCGACATTGTCCTCTTCCAGGTTCATCACAATAGCCATTGTGCCATTCTCAAACTCAAGCAATTCGTTTGCCTCAGCATTGCGTAAACCATATATACGGGCAACACCATCACTTACCTGAAGGACGGTACCTACCTCATCAAATTTAGCGCTCTGGCTGATTCCTTGTAATTGCTGGAGGAGCACCTCACTGACTTCGCTTGGTTTTATTTTGTCTGACATTTTATTTACTTTTTGATTACTAAAACGTACATGACGCTTTAATTCTTTATTATTTCTTCAACTGTGTAAGAATGGTATTTAGCTTTGTCTTCACACTTGCATCCATTCTATATGTATCATATTCAAGAATGAAACCACCGATTATCTCGGGATTCACTTCGGTCTGAAACTCCACAGTGCCCAGAGTCTTACTTTCAACCATCTGCTTCATCATCCGCTCCGTTTCGGGAATAACCGCAGTAGCTGTTGTAAGTTTTCCTCGTATGATGTTCTTCTGTTTCCGATAAAGTGTGACGTAAGAAGTAGCCATGAGTTGTAAGGTACTCTCCCTGTCTGCTCCCAGAACAAGTGACAGGAACCGTTTCACCAAATCAGTGACACCACCTCCGCATGCTGTTTCCAGCAAATTCAGTTTCTTGTCCTTGGACAGCATAGGGTTATCTATCGTAAAACGCAGCTCAGGAACCTGGATATAGCTCTGTGCAAGCATTAACATCTCACGGTAAACCTGTTCTTCGAGCTTTGCCTGTGTCGCACTTTTCAATAAAGCCCGGGCATAGCGAACCGATATTACACCTAAGTCCATATAGTCAACTTCTTATTGTTTTCCACTATTATTCTCAACAGTAACCTCATCAAGCAGTCTTTCAATTAAATCCATCTGCTGCTTGTCTGTTGAAAGATTCTTGCGCAACACCTTTTCTGAAATCTGAACCGACAACTCTGCCACCTGTGCTCTGATATCACGAATGGCATTTTGCTTTTCAGTTTCAATCTGTGTCTTCGCTTCTGCCAAAAGCCTTGCACCTTCATCACGTGCCTTAGCCTGGGCTTTTTCAACAATGTCATCACGTGTCTGAGCAGCTTCTTTCAAAATCAAGGTCTGCTTTTCACGTGCTTCCTGCAGAATGGATTCACCTTCTTTTTGAATATTGGCCAAACGCTCGTTAGCCTCATGTGCCTTACGAAGACTTTCATCAATGAAGTCTTTACGGCTGTTCACCATTTGTACAATAACGGGGAATCCCCATTTCCAAAGAATGAACAGGACGATGAAGAACACGACGCACATCCAAAAGAGGAGGCCAAAATCAGGTGTTATCAATGACATAAGCTAATGAGTTTGCTTAAGTATCCGATTTTTGTAATGAACTACCTAATAGATTATACGAAGAGAGCAAGAATAGAAATCACCAATGCAAGGAATGTAGCTCCTTCGACAAGAGCTGCAGCCAGGATCATTGAAGACTGCAATCCTCCCATTTTCTCTGGTTGACGTGCCATTGCGTCCATAGCAGAACCTCCAATACGACCGATACCAATACCAGCACCGATTACTGCCAAACCACCACCTACAGTTGCACCGAGCTTTGCCAGCGCGTCTGCTGCTAATAATAATGAAATCATAATTTTAAATTTTTAAGTTGTTATTGTTTAATTATTTCTTTTATACTTAATTTATGCGGCATGATGTTCTTTCACATGCGACATTGAGATAAATACTGCGCTCAACATGGTGAACACCATTGCCTGGATATAGCATACTAACACTTCAAGCAACATCATGAAGACACTCAAGAACACACTGACTGGGGTCATAGAAATACCAAGCACCTTGCCAAGTGTGCCGCCTAAGGCGAACATGATGAAGATGATGCATGAAAGTGAAATAGCGATGACGTGACCTGCCAACATGTTGGCAAAAAGTCGGATCATAAGAGCGACAGGCTTCGTGAAGATTCCAAAGAACTCGATGAACGGCATCAATGGAACCGGAACTTTCAACCACCAGGGTACATCACCCCAGAAAATCTCTTTCCAATAGGCTTTCGTACCTGTCAGATTGACAATCAGGAACGTACAGAGGGCAAGGAAAAATGTACAGGTAATATTGCCCGTCAGATTACCGCCACCCGGAGGGAATGGGACGACACCCATCAGATTTACTATAAAGATAAAGAAAAAACAGGTTAGCAGATAGGGCGCATACTTATCGGCCTCTTTGCCAAGCGTCTGCTTTATCATATCATTATAGACCGTCATAACAAACATATGTACAAATCCAACGAACCCTTTAGGAGCTGGATCGTCTACCTTATGCTTCTTACACCACCGTGCAGCTATCAGGATACATAGAACTAAAAGAATCGAGTCAATGAACAAGACCATTACGGTTTTTGTAATCGAAATGTCAAAACTGACAGGCTTCAGTTCATTTCCAATCCGTTCAACAATCTTACCCTTCTCATCAGCAGCTCCTTGAATGTAAAAGCCATCGGGGCCTTCACGCAGCAACTCTGCATTTGGCTCATGCTCAAATTGCGAAGAGCAATAGACATGGAAGCCTGAATGTGAAGAATAAAATATCATGGGGAGAGGAATAATCAGCGGATGACCGCCAATGTCTGTGACGTGCCACTGATATGAATCCTGAATATGACCGAACAATATCTCCTTCAGATTGACGCCTCCTTCTGATTCCTTTTGCTCCAGAACCTCACCTGACTCACTCTGACTGCTTGCAGAAGCCGTCATTGTAAAGCAGAAAAGCATCAACATTAAGAACCAGCGGCTCTTCATTTTGGGAAGAAATATTGATCTTAGATATTTCATATTTACTTAGTTGGATTATGAATTATGATTGGATAAATCCACTTTTTTTACTTACTCGGATAAAGAACCAAGAATCAAATACTAACATCACGATATAACAAACAATGAAAATCACGGCAAACCACTTTATCGCTACTATCTCCCGTACAATTACGCAATAGATGAGTAATAGGATTGCAGCTGCCATAAGGCGCATTGCCGACCAAGCCAGATAAAACTTCGGCAAAGTCTCTGGTGAACGCCGGGCTATCGCTTTCCATGTCTGACCGTATGCGATGGAACAAAAAAGATTGAACAGAATAGAGATAATCAAGGAATTTATCAACTCAAACCGCCCCTGAATCTGAATATACAGTAAGCCTATTATTGTGAGTGTACATAGCACCCACAAACTTTGGCTTCTATATTGACGGGCTGTCTTCGTGATAATATCAGTCTTGATCCTCATCCTTTTCCTCTTCGTCTTCTGTTATCTCTTTCTCCACACAAAGTGACACCACGTTCTTTTGAACCTCAACGAAACCACCTAATATAACGAGTTGCCTTTTGCCTTCGCGAGGTATGGCATACTCAACCAATCCCTTTTCAAGGGAAGAGATAATCGGGGCATGATCATTCAATATCTCAAATGATCCAAGAGTTCCTGGAACAAGTACACTCTCAACTTCACCATCAAACTCCACTTTCTCTGGTGAAACAATTCTTAGTCTTAACATAATAGCAAGTATATTTTTGGATTAACCCTTAGCTGCTTCCATCAATCTCCTACCCTTCTCGATGGCATCGTCAATGGTTCCCACATTGAGGAATGCCTGTTCGGGCAAATCATCCACCTGACCGTCAAGGATCATATTAAAGCCTTTAATCGTGTCTTCAATACTTACCATGACGCCGGCCACGCCAGTGAATTGCTCTGCAACTGAGAACGGTTGAGAGAGGAAACGCTGTACACGACGGGCGCGGTTTACAGTTAACTTATCCTCATCAGACAATTCATCCATACCAAGAATGGCAATGATGTCCTGCAACTCCTGATAACGCTGGAGAATCTGCTTCACGCGTTGAGCACAGTCATAATGCTCTTTACCTACAATCAGCGGATCAAGAATACGTGATGTACTTCCTAATGGATCAACAGCCGGGTAAATACCAAGCTCAGTAATCTTACGCGAGAGAACCGTCGTTGCATCAAGATGGGTAAATGTTGTAGCTGGAGCAGGGTCGGTAAGGTCGTCGGCCGGCACATACACGGCTTGTACTGATGTGATAGAACCTGTCTTGGTTGATGTGATTCGCTCCTGCATCGTACCCATCTCTGAGGCCAAAGTTGGCTGGTATCCTACGGCTGAAGGCATACGACCAAGCAAAGCAGAAACCTCTGAACCTGCCTGTGTGAAACGGAAGATGTTATCAATAAAGAACAAGATGTCTGCAGCAGCACCATCTTTTCCACCACTGTCACGGAATGCCTCCGCAACCGTTAGTCCGGAAAGAGCTACTGATGCACGAGCACCTGGCGGTTCGTTCATCTGACCATACACAAGAGTAGCTTGACTCTTCTTCAGTTCCTCGGGGTCTACAAGTGACAAATCCCACTTGCCTTCTTCCATGGCCTTCTGGAACTTCTCACCATAGCGTACAACACCACTCTCAATCATTTCACGAATCAGATCGTTACCCTCACGAGTACGCTCTCCTACACCTGCGAACACAGAATATCCATTGTGCCCCTTGGCGATATTGTTGATAAGCTCCATGATAAGCACTGTCTTACCTACACCGGCACCACCGAAAAGACCAATCTTACCACCCTTCATGTAGGGCTCCAAAAGGTCAATCACCTTGATACCTGTAGCAAGCATCTCCTTTCGGGTAGACAATTCTTCAAACTTCGGGGCTTCTCGGTGGATAGGATACGATCCTTTCATATCCAAGTCCTTCATACCGTCAATAGGTCGCCCGATGACATTCAGCATACGACCTTTAATCTGATCACCCGCAGGCATCGTTATTGGAGATCCTGTTGATACCACCTCAAGGCCACGTTGCAATCCGTCGGTGTTGTCCATGGCAACACAACGCACGGTGTCTTCACCGATATGTTGCTGAACCTCAATAATCAGGTCCTGACCATTGGGACGTTTCACCTTCAAAGCATCGTAAATCCTGGGGAGCACCTTTTCGGGATCTAAGCCTTTTGTATCGAAAAACACGTCGATAACAGGACCAATGATCTGCGAAATGCGTCCGTTGATTTGTGACATAAGCTATTAAATATTTAAAGTTAGTTTCTATAATTATCAATTCATAGTTATCACTAACTGTGATTATTCAGGTAGTAAACTTTGGCAAAGATACAACTTATTTCTTATTCCGCAAAACAAATAATGCAATTTATTCCGAAATAAAACATTATTTTGGAGAAAAATGCCGTTACTAATAATGATTAAAATTGTATATGTTGAGTGATTGAGTTATTGAATAATTATTTAAATGAAATGGAAATGAAGGACTTTTCTCATAGTAATTATAGTGAAGAAGAAAGAAGGGAAGAACTGATAAGGGCCATAGAGTACTCAATAGCCAGGCTCACCCTATCAGAACTGGAGGCTCTCTATTACGACATGACGACAAAGAATTATATCAATGAGATACCATAGTCTGGGATAAGGAATTCACAAACATATTGTTTCTGAAGCCTAAACGTATCGTTTACGCTGGCTAAATGTATCGTTTACGAGGCGGAAATAATAACCTTCATACGAGTAAACTTATTCTCCGAGAAACTTATAGATGCTTGTCTTCGTCTTATTCCGACCTATAGCTGACAGACGCGCGTATTTATCGAAGTCGAAAGTGTTATAACGATTCATCGGAATGTTCACTAATATATCTGGAGGAGTGATCTTCAATGCCAGCTGAGCATTGCAATTAATCATGATAGACGTACTCCTGTTGACGAGCGTATAATAGTTTAAGTCCATGTCGTCGGGCAACATCTTATTGATGAACGACCTGACACGTGATTTCTCGTTCTGCTCTTTAATTATTTTATTCAACTCAACTTGTCCTTTATAATCATGTCCGCTGACATTTACAGCAACAAGCAAGTCGTTCTTTTTCCGTTTCACTCTATTCAAAGGAAGTGGATTCACCAAGCCGCCATCTAAAAGAATACGGTCTTTTTCGCGAACAGGGTCAAAGAATACTGGTAAAGAGATTGAAGCGCGAATGGCTTCATAAAGACTACCGCTGGTAAAGTTCACCTCTGTCCCTGTTATGGCATCGGTAGCAACCGCACAATAATGTATAGGCAAGTCTTCAATCTTCACATCAGGAATCACCTCCATCATCGCCTTGATGATACGGTCGCCTTTCATCAGATGATTGATACTCAAGGAAAAATCCATTAACGACAGAACCTTCCTACGGTCTACCGTCTCCATCCATCGCTTGAAATCTTCAAGCCGACCAGCTGCATACATTCCGCCAATCAATGCCCCTATAGATGTCCCTGCAACGGAATGGATATGATAGCCCATCTCATTCAGCTGGTCTATGGCACCAATATGGGCGAGTCCTCTCGCTCCTCCAGTAGAAAGGACTAAAGCAACTTCCTTTCTATCTTTCTTATTATCTTTCAGCCAATCTAACAAAGCCATTTCTAATCTGTTCTTTAGAAGTTAATATAAACCTCCCCGATCTCCTTGACCGCCGCGATTACCGAATCCACCTCTGCCACCTTGACCGCCACGACCTCCGAATCTGCCCCGGCCACGTTCAGAGTCAGGACCGCCGCGTTCATCATTAAAGCGGTTTCCACCACCTCCACCACCAAACAGGTTCAGACGATAACTGACGTGAATCATGGCATAGGAAGTGATAGCATTGACCTCACGGTCCGTCCAACCGTTTGCGTTGACCGTACGAGAGAAATTAGTCTGCTCGTGCAAGATATCATACCATTGGAGCATGACGGTAAGTTTTTTGCCGCGCAAGAAGCTATGAGACAGTTGCGCGTTCCATATCAATTCATTGGTGTTGAGTGTCTGGTCACTATATCCGCGCTTGCTGAACATGTGAATATCCGTTGACAAATTGCTCCCCCACGGAAATGTAATCCGCGTATTACCGCCATAAGAGAAGTTCCACGTCGTAAGATTTCGGGAAGCTTGAAGACGGTTCTCCGTTCGTGCATAAGTGACATTGGCATTAAGGGAGAAGTTCAGCCATTTATTGCGGAAACTCAATGATGTAGATGGTGAAATGTTATACGAATGAGTAACATTACGGTCAGGCGTTGCATCACGGTCCAAGTTTACATAGCCGATTCGATGGTCGTATCTTCCATTGAGCGAACCACTTATATCCCACCTGTTGAGAGAATCGAGTCCTATGTTAAACGAAGCACCTGCATTTGCGCTCCAGTTGCCATTGATGTTCTCAGGTCGTGTTATACGGCCTCCTGTATCCTCGTTGTATGTAACCACGTTTCCAATGGAATTACTTGTGCGTTGGAAACTACCATTCGAACTAAAGCTCCAGTGACTTTGTTGTTTGGGAACCGAAAAGCCCAGGCTGTCCTCAACGTATGTCGGCTTACGCATCATCTGGAAATTGACATTCATATTGGCAGTAAAAGAGGGCTTCAATCCTGGATTACCCATCGAAATAGATAAGGGATTAGTGTCGTCATAGATGTCAAGCAACTGCGTAATGGAAGGTTGGGATGTTGAACCACGGAAAGTGACCTGAAGATTCTGTTGTTGGCTGAAACGATAGCGTAGATTTAATGTCGGAGAAACATTCGTTACGGTTCTCACGGTATCAACAGGACGACCAAGGTACTGCTGAATAAAATGAGAGCGTTGGGGCTGAGCCGAGAAGCCGACATTCATGTTATACTTCTCACGATTGAAGCGAAGTTGCACATCTATATTCTGCCCATACTCCGTACGTTCTGAAAAACGACTCAGACGTTGGGAAAGGTAATCTTCGTATGGATTGTTGAGGAATCCGAAAAGACGCGCCCAGTCACGGTATTCCCGAAGTGACTCCGCGAATGCGGTATCACTAAAATCCGGGAAATCATAAGTTGAGGGGTCGTTCTTCTGGTGGCTATAATTATAGCGGTAGTTCAACTGGAGGAATATTCCTTCCGTTCCCCTGCTTCGTCTTTGCCCACCACGATTAAACGGTCCTCTCATCAACGAATCCGCCTCCTCTGGCTTTTTCTTAAATATATAAATAGGTTCTGTATAGGTGGCTCCGACTGAAAAGCTAAAGTTGTCTGATGGGGTTGATGTGTATCGGTTGGTCTGATAGGTAGAGTCATTTCCAAACCTGTCTAACGTCTGGAAAAGCTTAACATACGAGAGGCTTGCATTACGATTCTTCCCGTCACGATAATTGATATTCGAACTGATAGCTACATTCCGTCCTTTATTGCCGAACCGACGATAAAGTTGTAATTGGGAACTAAGATTCACATTACTTCCATCACTCATAGACTTGTTTTTCCGCCCATTCACTATCAAGTCCCTTCCATCCATATATTCCATGTCTGAATCATCCAATGGATCTTTAACATATTTAAAGGGGTCAGCTTTAAAAGAAGCAGATGTTGAGAAACTCCTGCTATCATTGGAAGAGAAACTTGCATTCGGACGGAATGACAGGGTAGTCATCGAGTCTATCGTCCACTGGAGATTCATGTTTGCGGTTAGGCTCTGATTCCTTGAATAGCTCTGGCTTACACTATTTGAAAAGGCTCCTCCACGTGTATTGACGAAACTTTCCGAACCTGTACGGCTCCAGTTATCGGCATCATTATGAGTCCATGTGACACGTCCGTTCACTCTTAGGTTCTTGTTGTTCTCATAACTTGCATCAAGAGCGGCTGACTTTGATGTGCGCTGACCATTCCCGTTTCCTCTTCCACGTCCGCCACGACCTGAGAAGTTGCGGTCGTTGACATTGTTCGCATTTCCCATAAAGGTGTAGCGCATTGCTCCAAACGGCTTCATGGCGGTCAGGCGTATACCATACCGATTATCGGTTCCATAACCGACATCTGGATTCATCTGCAAGCCATTACGGGCACTTCGCTTCGTTACAAACTCCAAAACGAAATCGTCATTGCCGTCATCTACGCCGGTAAGACGAGAAAGGTCGCTTTTTTCATCGTATGCCTTGATCTTATCCACGACGTAGGATGGAAGGTTCTTCATGACCGCATCGTTGTTCCCTGTCATAAAATCACGACCATCCATCTTAAACTTCTTCACATTCTTACCGTTGATGGTTATCCCACCGTTGTCATCTATTTTAGCACCGGGCAACACTTCCACCAATGCTTCTATAACCGACCCTTCAGGGACACGAAAGGCATCTGCGTTGTAAACAACGGTATCATCTTTGACTACCATCTTAGGAACATTCGCCGTAACAACTGCTTCATCCAATTGAATGGCATCTGCTTTCATGGCGATGGTTCCCAGTGGCAGAGGGCGGTTCCGTTCTTTCAATAAATTACGAGAGATCGACTCATACCCGAGACTGGATAATTTAAGGAGATAGTTGCCTGCTTTTTCCACCTTCAAGGAAAACTGGCCCTGTTCGTCTGTAAAAGTTCCGTTGACAAAGACAGTATCGCGTTTGTTCTTTTGGGTGGTTAATTGGTATAGTTGAATCGTCACCTTTTCCATCGCCTCCTGACTTGATGAGTCTATTACACGACCATTTAGCATCTCATTCTGGGCAATGGACGGTATGAAATTGAGCATAAAAGCGATTAGAGCGGCAAAGTAACGAGGCACCATATCAAAGGTTTAGTTTATATTAATTAGATGCCGAACGCCAAAGATGTTTAATAGTACCACGGTGTTTTTTATTTCTTTAACAATAAATCGTCCTCTACCTTTCTCTACAGCCCTCTAACGTACTCACTTAAGATACTTAATAGTAAAATAGGTGCCAAACACCTGCAACAACAATCCTGGCCAGCCGATGGTGAAGTCAGCTATGGTAAAGGCAATGTTTCCGGTAAGAGCCAGTTCTACAAGACCGCCGATGAGTTCACTTGCCAGTACGACACCAAAGAGCAAGGGAATTGTTATTTTGTTGAAATACTGAGCTGTAAGTCCTGCTATGATTGCAAGTATCATCAACTTAGATGTCATCACAGATAAGACACCCAATGCTGGCATACCGAATACCAGATGATTCACAAATGGGGACAACACAGCAGCAAGCAGCCCTGTCTTCCACCCGAATTTATAGGAACCAGCAAGAATCACCAAAGAAAGAGGTGCAAAGATAAAACCGCCTTGCGGGATGAGATGAAACACTTGTGGGAGTACCATGTTGCATGCAACAAATGCAAGTGCCAGCAAATAGGTTCTCACCTCATAATAATTCAATGTGTATAGTTTAATGTTAGTTTCCATATCCTTTATTATTTATCACTTGCAAATATACAATAATAATCTAAATACACAATCATATTGACAAAAAATAACAATTTGTCAGAATATCACTTGCAAATAAAAAAGAATGTTGTATCTTTGCATCATACAATCATAAACTTTCTATACTCCTAAACAATCTGCAATGAAAAATCTATTGACATTATTACTCATGATTATATCCGTCGGAGCTTATGGACAACCACGGTATAATATGCAACAGTTGAAAAGGGAATCTCTTAACAGAGGGGTCGTTGCCATTAAAGATAATAATAAGGTGATTATCAGCTGGCGAACACTATCATCTGATAAGATTGGAGAAGAATTCAATGTTTACCGCAACGGTACGAAGATTAATAAAAAGGCGCTAAGCAAGGGTGGAACGTTTTTCATCGACGAAAGTCCTCTTTCAACCGATGCCGTCTATGAAGTCAAGGGAGGCGGTAAAGATGGCTATTTTAAATTGAATGCCAACGCTCCAGATGGATATATTCCCATTAAGATAGAAAAGCCTGAAGAAGGTGTTTCGCCTGATGGTGCACGCTACAACTATCATGCTAATGATGCCAGCATTGGTGACGTAGATGGTGATGGCCAATACGAGATCTTCCTGAAATGGGAACCATCTAATGCCAAAGACAACATGTTTGCTGGCTTCACGGGTAATGCCTACATCGACTGCTACAGGCTGGACGGTACAAAGCTCTGGCGTATAAATCTGGGTAAAAACATTCGGACAGGTGCTCACTTCACACAATTCATGGTGTATGACTTTGACGGTGACGGAAAAGCAGAGCTGATGATGAAGACGGCTGACGGAACGATTGACGGACAAGGGAACATCATTGGAGATGCTGATGCCGACTGGCGATATGGTATCAAGGATATTTTAGCTGACCCAGAGGCTTATCAGAGAAAACTAAAAGAAGAACGGGAAGATGCGGTAAGACGTCGTAGGGAATGGGCAGAAATCGAAAAGAACCTCCCCGAGGGACTGACACAGACGGAGATACACAACAGACGAAGGATCTTCCTCAATGCCGAAGTGCATGGTGACAATAAGACGGGCAGAATCATGGAAGGACCTGAATATCTTACTGTCTTCGAAGGATTGACAGGGAAAGCCATGGCTACGGTTGACTATATTCCCGAACGTGGGAATACAAAGGACTGGGG
>AUXO017772760.1_pt1 | contig 14658 bp, 16 predicted proteins | sample 768731 | NCBI WGS metagenome assembly AUXO01 (sample SAMN02715735, study PRJNA202380) | gut metagenome | biome: sheep rumen | host: Ovis aries | place: New Zealand: Palmerston North | reverse complement strand
TTAAATTCGTCGCATTTTATGAAAGCAAGCTTTCAAAAATGCTCCTTTTTAGAGGTTCCCTATAATTTTGAAAGTACACATAAAAAATGATAAATAAAAGAGAAGTAGGAGCATACTATGAAAAAATGGTATGCGAATACCTGAAAAAGAATAAATATAAGATAATCAATCGCAATTTTAGGTGCAAGATTGGAGAGATAGACATCATAGCAGAGGATGCAGGATATCTCTCATTTATAGAAGTAAAATATAGAGAAAAAGATAGCATTGCAAGCGGACTTTATGCTGTCGATAAAAAGAAGCAGAAAACGATATATAATGTAGCTAAAATATATATGTCTCTATATAAGATTAGTGAAGATAGGCCATGTCGCTTTGATGTGGTTAGCGTAGATGGAGACAATATAACTCTTATTAAAAATGCATTTCCATAAGGAGGAATGATGGGAAAGATATCACTTACAGGTGACAGACCTACTGGGAAACTTCATCTTGGACATTATGTTGGTTCACTTATGAATAGACTGAGCCTTCAAAATGATAAGACTTTTGATGAGATCTACATAATGATAGCAGATTCACAAGGTCTTACTGATAATTTTGATAACCCTAAAAAAGTACGTGATAATATAATTCAAGTAACTCTCGATTATCTTTCTATTGGACTTGACCCAGACCGTGTGACTATATGTGTGCAAAGTGCACTACCTGCACTTACAGAACTTACATTTTACTATATGAATCTTGTTACAGTGCCAAGACTTGAGAGAAATCCTACGGTAAAAAATGAGATCCAGCTTCGTGGTTTTAATGATGGCGAAGGTGGGCTTCCAGTTGGATTTTTTACTTATCCTATAAGTCAAGCTGCTGATATCACTGCATTTGATGCAAATGTTGTACCAGTTGGTGAAGATCAAAAACCAATGCTTGAACAATGTAGAGAGATAGTACATAAATTCAATACAATATATGGTGAAACTCTTGTAGAACCTCAAATAATGCTACCAAAGGACAAAAATGCTACAAGGCTTAAAGGCATAGATGGAAAAGAGAAGATGTCAAAATCTCTAAATAATGCAATATATCTGTCAGAGCCAGCAGACTCACTTAAAACTAAGGTCATGTCAATGTATACAGATGAAAATCATATCAATGTGAGTGACCCTGGAAAAGTAGAAGGAAATGTAGTGTTTAATTTTTTAGATGTATTTTCTGAAGATAGACATTTTGATGAGTATCTTAAAGACTATAAAAATCTTGATGAGATGAAAGAACATTATAGAAAAGGCGGACTTGGTGATGTAAAGTGTAAAAAGTTTTTGCTTGCAATTCTTGAAGAAAAAATATCTAAATTTAGGGATGAAAGAAAGAAGTGGGAAGATAATCTTTCAGATGTGTATGATATATTGTATGAAGGAACTAAAAAAGCAAAAGAAAAAACTTATGCAACATGTGAAAGAGTAAAAAAAGCAATGAAGATGGATTATTTTGCTGATAAAAAAATAATGATTGATGAGTGGCGATCTTATATAGTAGAGAAAGGTTAGATTACATTGAAGACAAGAGGCCTTAGAGGAAGTGTATTAGAAGAAATGATAAATCGTACGATAGAAGAGTATCGTATAAAAAATCTTGCTCTAATACAAAAGATTCCTACACCGATAACCCCCATAAAGATGGACAAAGAAGGGCATATAACCCTTGCGTATTTTGACAAGAAGTCAACTGTTGATTATGTAGGAGTTGTGCAAGAGATACCAGTGTGCTTTGATGCAAAAGAATGCAAGACTAAAAAGTTCCCTATCGCCAATGTCCATAGACACCAAGTCGAGTTTATGCATGATTGGGAAAAGCAAGGTGGGATAGCTTTTATACTTATACTTTTTATAGAGCAGAACCTTGCTTACTATATGCGATATAAAGAGCTAAAAAAATATTTTGATGATAAAAATAGTTTTTCGATTTCTGAACTCGATGAAAAATACTTTATAAATATGAATCGCAAGATAAAAATTGATATACTTAGTAAGATTCAGCTTGATATTGATGAGAGATAAAGGGTGTGAGTTTCATACCCTTATATATTTTTTGGAGATGTTGTGCATATAGTACTTATAGAAAAATTAAAAGAGTTATATGATGATACATGCATATCAAAAATCCTTTCTGGACTTACTTCTGATAAAAAGGTTACATTTAGAGTAAATGCTTTAAAAAGTACTGATGATTATGTAATGAAAAACTTAAAAGATATAAGCTTTGTCTGCAAAAAAATAGAGGGATTTGAAAATGCGTATGTGATAGATAGTTATAATTCTGAAAAGAAAACCAATGCAGAAATTGTACGAATTATTGAAAACCTTGATATATTTAAAAATGGTTTTATATATCTTCAGTCACTATCATCAATGATGCCAGTCTATGTGCTCAATCCGAAAAGTAGCGAAGATATACTGGACATGTGTGCTGCACCAGGTAGTAAGACTACACTTATTCAGGCTATAGCTCAAAATAAAGTAAATCTTACTGCTGTTGAACTTAATAAAAAAAGATTTGAAAGGCTTAAATATAATGTGAATTTGCAAGGAGCAAATGCATATCTATTGAATATTAATTCGTGTGACCTTGATGACAACTTAAAATTTGATAAGATACTGCTTGATGCACCGTGCTCTGGATCAGGGGTAATCGATATAAAAGACGAAAACTACACAAAGTTTTTTACAGAGGAATTGATAGAAACTTCAACAAAAAGGCAAAAGAAACTTTTGTCAAAAGCAAAAAAGCTTCTTAAGAAAGGTGGTGTACTCGTGTATTCTACATGTTCACTACTTAAAGAAGAAAATGAAGACATGGTAAAGTATGCAATAAGCTTAAATCTCAAACTTGAAGAAAATTCTCTGAAAAAAGTTTTCCCTGATGATTTATATGAAGGCTTTTTTATGGCAAAATTTGTCAATGAATGATAGAAAATAAGGCGTGTATATGGCATACGATGGCGTATTTTTAAAAAAAGAATTAGAAGAGCTTAAAGAAATTGTATTAAATGAGCGAATCAACAAGATTAATGTATTGTCGAAGAGTTCAGTGTCATTTTTAATTCGAAAAAACGGTAAAAATCTTTCGTTAATACTTGACGCCAATCCTAATTTTCCTTATGTAAATATTGTTGATGACGAAAAGAATAATATGAAAGTTCCATCTGGATTTTGCATGTTGCTTAGGAAGCATTTTGAGAGTGGTATCGTAAAAGATATAGTGCAAGTTGGAAAAGATGCGAAATTAAATGGAGAAGTATTAACAGATGAAAGTTTTGAACGTATAGTTAGATTTTCTATTGAAAATGTCACTGATGGTGGTGATATAAAGACATGTTACATATTTTTTGAAATAATGGGCAAGTATAGTAATATTATAGTTACTGATGAGAATCTAATTATTATAGATACGCTTTTGAAAAACAAAAATGAAAATGAGAGACTTAAACAAAAAAATGTATATAATATAAAACATATAGCAAATAAATATAATATACTAAAAGATGATTATGAGATATTTAGAAGTCGAGTTTTTTCAGTAAAAGAGTTAAATTCTTTAAATGGAGAAGATTTTGATGTAATAAATGCTATCTGTAAAATGTATGAAGGACTATCAAGACAATTGGTTCTCAGCACTTTTCTATTATATATCAATGAAAATAATAAAAAGTATTCTGTCCACTATGATATAAGTGGGCTTGAAGATTTCCGCACGTTTTTTACTTACTTACAGAAATGCATAGATAAGCCACTTGACCCTGTAATTAACTATAAGGATGGTAAACCTTCAGATTTTTATATTTATCCACTAATCCAATATGAAGGAAATATAGTACACTTTAAATCTATAAGAAGTCTTTTAAGCAAATATATAAATGATAAATATAGTAACATTAGTGAAAATGTAGATAAAAAAGCACTTGAAGATATAATAAAAGCATTGTACAGTAAGTTTTATAAAAAGATAGATATTTACAATGAAGATATTAGTAAATGTGATGATATGGAAAAGTATAAAAAATACGCTGAACTTGTATCATCATATGGCTATAATGAATATAATATTGTTGAAAATAATCTTGTATGTGTAGACTTTGATGGAACCAAATATAGTATACCTATAGACATAAGCATTTCGATTTCAAAAAATGTAGAGAAATATTATAATAGATACAATAAGCTTAAGAGAACGAAAGAAAATGCACTAAAGCTTCTTGAAGAAGTAAAAGAAAAGATAGAGCACCTTGAAAGCATAGAATCGAGTGTGCGCATTTCAAATGATGAAAAAGATTTATATCTTATAAAAGAAGAACTCGCAAGATATTTTGATGAGGCAAGAAGCTTTGCCTCAATTAAAAAACATGAAGAAGACACTGCAAGAAGGAAAAAACATAAAAATGTATCTATAAATTATAATATATCAGAATATAAGTCAAGTAGCGGTATCACTATCTATGTAGGTAAAAATAACATTCAAAATGAGTATCTTACATTTGATATGGCAAGTTCCTATGATACTTGGTTTCATGTAAAAGGCTCAAAAGGTGCTCATGTCATACTTAAAGCCAGGTATGAGGATGTGGACGATAAAACCCTTGTTGAAGCAGCTGGTCTTGCAGCGTATTACAGTGATAGAAAAGATGATACAAAAGTGACAGTTGATTATACTTACAGAAAGGAACTTAAGAAAGTAAAAGGAAAAGCGCCGGGATTTTGCATATATCATAAAAACTATAGTATAAATGTAAAGCCTACTCTATTAATAAAGTAACGAATTGCATATCTCATTCATGCGTTTGTAGGGGCGAGCACTGCGAGCCCGTTTAAGGCATTATATTATACTTGACAATGTTATAAAACTTGCTATAATAATAGAGTAAATAAAGTAGATGACATCTCACCTAGGAGCGTATAGCGACATAGGTTTATAAGATTTTTTTGAGGTGGTCATCTTTATGTCCACTATTTTTTTTGAAAAAGTTTTGTGAAAGGAAGGGTGAACTTTATTAACGAAAAGAATATACAAGTCAATGAGAGAATAAGGGACGCTGAAGTAAGAGTTATAGGACCTGATGGAGAGCAACTTGGTATTATGAGCAGCAGAGAGGCACTTAACCAAGCTTTTGAGATGGAGCTTGACCTTGTGAAGATAGCACCAAATGCTGTACCACCAGTGTGCAAAATTATTGATTTTGGAAAGTACCGTTATGAATTGCTAAAGAAAGAAAAAGAACAAAAAAAGAACCAAAAGCAAGTTGAACTTAAAGAGATAAGAATGACACCAAATATTGACACCAATGACTTAAATACTAAAATTAATGCTGGAAGAAAGTTTTTGGAAAAAGGTCATAAACTAAAAGTGACATTAAGATTTAGAGGTCGAGAGATGGCCCATATGAATGACTCTGAGCATATACTTACTGATATTGCAAATAGTCTTTCTGATGTATGCCAGATTGAAAAACCTTCTAAAGCAGAAGGCCGTAATATGAGTATCGTACTTGCACCAAAAAAGTAAGGAGAGGATTATGAAAAAGTACAAAGTAAAAACAAGTAAATCTGCAGCAAAAAGATTTAAGAAAACAGGAACTGGCAAGCTTGTGAGAATGAAAGCCAATAAGTCTCACATACTTAATAAAAAGACTACAAAGAGAAAGAGAAACTTGAGAAAAGATACAGTAGTCGATAAGACAAATGTTAAGACAATGAAGAAAATTTTACCTTATTTGTAAGATGGTTAAGAATATTAGGAGGTTAATGACATGGCAAGAGTTAAAGGTGGCATGAATGCCAAGAGAAAGCATAAAAAAGTATTAAAGCTTGCTAAAGGTTTTAGAGGAGCAAGATCAAAACAATATAGAGTTGCAAAGCAAAGTGTGATGAGAGCACTTACTGAATCATACAGAGGCAGAAAAGAGAAAAAGAGACAGTTTAGAGAGTTATGGATTACAAGAATCAATGCAGCATGTAGATTAAATGATATATCATATAGTAAGTTCATGTATGGACTTAAAAAAGCAAATATTATAATCAATAGAAAAATACTTGCGGAACTTGCAGTATCTGATGAAAAAGCATTTACAAAACTTGCAGAGACTGCCAAAAATAATCTTTAATAAGAAAATTACCCATAGCTATATGGGTATTTTTTGAAAATGAGAAAATATGGATATTAATTTAGATAAAATTAAAGACAAAGCTATAGAAAGTATAGACAATGCGAGTGACCTAAAAGCACTTGATGATATAAGAGTAAGTTACTTTGGAAAAAAAGGCGAGATTACTGCCATCATGCAAAGGTTTAAAGAGCTTAAAGATGAGGAACGAAAAGAACTTGGTAAAGCTATAAATCTTGTAAAATCCGCTATTGAGGATGAGATAAAGCTTAGACAAAAGAAGTTTACAGAAAAGATCCTTGGCGAAAAATTAAAAAGAGAGGCAATAGATGTAACTTTACCATCAAAGAAAGTAAATATAGGGCATTTACATCCATGCACAATAGTCTATAATGATGTGCGAAAGATCTTTGAGAAGATGGGATATACAGTTGTGACAGGACCTGAGATAGAATATGACCTTTACAACTTTGAGAAGTTAAATATTGAGAAAGGTCATCCTGCACGTGATGAGCAAGATACATTTTATATAAATGACAAAGTGCTTCTTCGTACACAGACAAGTCCGGTACAGGCTCGTGTCATGGAAAAAGGCAAGCTCCCTATATGCATTATATCAGCTGGTAGAGTATTTAGGTCAGATTCTGTGGATGCTACGCATTCTCCTACATTTCATCAGATAGAAGGGCTTGTGGTAAGTGATAATATTTCATTCGCTGATTTGAAAGGGACACTTACAGTATTTGCAAAATCATTTTTTGGAAATGATATAAAGACGAGATTTAGGCCACATCATTTTCCATTCACTGAACCAAGTGCTGAGATGGATGTAAGTTGCTTTAAGTGTGGAGGCAAAGGCTGTAGGTTCTGCAAAAATGAAGGATGGATAGAGATTTTAGGATGTGGTATGGTCAATCCAAAAGTATATGAACTTTGCGGACTTGATAAAGACAAGTGTCAAGGATTCGCTTTTGGTATAGGTATTGAAAGACTAGCACTTCTTAAGTATGAGATAGATGATATGAGACTTCTCTATGAAAATGATATGAGATTTCTTAATCAATTTGATTAGACAGGTGATGATATGAAAGCATCAGATAAATTTTTAAAATATTATGTAAAAGATTTGGATGTAAAAGGGAAAGAATTCTCTGAAGCTATCACTATGACTGGAACTAAAGTTGAGACATATGAGAACCTTTCTAAAAATCTTGAAAATATAATTGTAGTGAGACTTGATAAAATCGAAAAGCATCCAAATGCTGATAAATTGGTAGTATGCCAATGCAATACTGGAAAAGAGGTTATACAGATAGTTACAGGAGCACCAAATGTTTATGAAGGTATGCTTTGCCCTGCTGTACTTGATGGAGGTCGTGTCGCTGCATCAGCACATGATGATAAAGAGCATCCTGATGGCATAAAGATAAAAGCAGGAAAGCTTCGTGATGTGTTATCAAATGGTATGCTTTGCTCAATTGGTGAGCTTGGAAGACCTGCAGATCTCTATGGGGGAGATGATGGCATACTTGATATGAGTAGCATTGACTGTAAGCCAGGTGATGATGCTATAAAAGCATTAAACCTTGATGATACACTATATGATTTTGAGATTACATCCAATCGTGTAGATTGTTATAGCGTGATAGGCATAGCGAGAGAAGTCGCTGCAACATTTGGCAAGACATTTACATATCCGAAAACTACATTTACACCTTCATTTAAAGATAATTCATATATTAAAGTTGAAGTATTGGATCAAGATCTTTGCCCTATGTTTGCTACAAGATTTGTAAAAAACTTAAAGATTGAAGATTCTCCAGAATGGCTTAAAGATTCACTTCGCGCAGTAGGCATAAGACCTATCAATAATATCGTAGATATTACTAATTTTGTTATGATGGAATATGGCCAACCGATGCATGCGTATGATTATGACACTATAAGAGGAAAAAAGATTGTAGTAAAAAGAGCAAAGGATAATGATAAGTTTACTACACTTGATGGGCAGGAGAGAGAGTTAAATGATAGTATGCTTACAATATGTGATGGAGAAGGAGCTATAGGACTCGCAGGAATCATGGGTGGCGAAAATTCTATGATTACAAAAGATTGTAAGAACTTACTTCTTGAAGCAGCCAATTTTAATGGTGTGAATATACGTCTTAGTTCAAAAAAACTTGGACTTAGGACAGAAGCATCAAATCTTTTTGAAAAAGGACTTGACCCCAATAATGCCATAGCAGCATTAAATCGTGCATGTGCACTTATAGAAGATCTTCACTGCGGAGAAATATGTGAAGATATGATATATTTCTATCCTAAAGAAAAAGAGAATGTAAATAGATTGCTACAAGTCTCTGTTGATAAAATCAATAACTTACTTGGTGTAGATATAGATGCTTTGACCATGAAAAAAGTTTTAGATAGAATTGAGCTTACTACAGAAATTGATGGTAATAGTCTTAAAATAAGTGTACCAACTTGGAGACAAGATATCTGGAACTATGCAGATGTTGCAGAAGAAGTTATGAGATTTTATGGGTATGATAAAGTCGATGAATCTCTTCCAAATCTTGATATAGTACCATCAATTAGCTCAAAAAGCGATATAATTGAAAATGCTTCTATGCTTGTAGCGAGATTTAATGGCTTCGATGAAGCTATGAATTATTCTTTTGAATCGTCAAAAGTATATGATAAACTTTTATATAGTAGTGATGCAAAAGAAAGAAATTACATAAAGATTTTTAATCCACTCGGTGAAGACTTTGAGATTATGAGAACCCAACTTGTGAATGGAATACTTAAGTCACTATCTACAAACTACAATCGTGGGTTAAAAGAGGCAAAACTTTTTGAGATTGCTAATATCTACTTGCCACTTGATGAAAAGATAGAAGTTCTTCCAGATGAAAGAAAAACTATAGCTATGGGTGGCTTTGGGAAAAATCTCGATTTCTTTAGCTTCAAAGGATATGTTGAAGAGATACTTTCTGCATCTCATGTAAAAGGCAAAATTAGTTTCGTTAAAAATGAAAATATAAGTTATATGCATCCTGGCAGAACTGCAGATGTATATATAGATGATGTGTGTATTGGTTTTGTTGGAGAAGTTCATGAGATAGTGCTTAAGAATTATGATATACACACAAGGACTTATTTATTGCAACTTGATTTGAAAAACATAATAGAAAAATCTGATTTTATGTTTAAGTATAGTGAAGTTAGCAAATTCCCAAGATCAGAAAGAGATCTTTCTATGACAGTTCCAAAAGACATTACTATAGATAAGATAGAAGAGATTTTGAAAGTTCGTGGTGGAAAGCTTCTTGAAAGCATAGAACTTTTTGATATATATGAAGGGGCACAGGTAGGAGAAAACTTTAAGTCAGTAGCTTATAATTTGTCATTTGGTTCAAAAGACCACAGTCTCACAAGTGAAGAAGTGGATAAAGTTATTGATAAGATTATAAATGGCCTTAAGACTCTTGGCATAGAGCTTAGAAAATAGTATTTACAAAAGCAAGCAACTTTGCTATAATTTATATATTGTGTGAACAGAAGGGAGTGAGAAGATTGTCAAGCGTTATAGTTAAAGAGAACGAGACATTAGATAATGCTTTAAGACGTTTCAAAAGAAATTGCGCTAAGGCTGGAATTCAACAAGAGATAAGAAAACGTGAGTTCTATGAGAAGCCAAGTGTAAAGAGAAAGAAAAAATCTGAAGCAGCGCGTAAAAGAAAGTTTAATTTTTAATTTTAAGCCCTATTCCTTTGGATAGGGCGTATTTTTTATGATAAAATATGGATAATGGCATAATAATAGATATTGAGAATGATATTATAAGCAAAGTCTTTGGCAACTTTGACATAAATTTAAAAAAAATTGAAAAAAGATATAATGTTTCCATAGTCATCAGGGATAATGCTATAAAGATTTTTGGTGCTAATGTGTATGAGGCAAAAGATTTAATTCTTCTTTTGATTGAAAAAGCAAAAAATGGGAACGATATAAGTGAACAGGAGCTTAATTATTGCATGGACATGATAGATACTAATGATAAAAAAGTAAAAGAAGATATAGTAGGGCTTGATGATGATGTGATCTCAAGGACAATAAGTGGCAAACCAGTAAAAGCAAAAACTTTGGGTCAAAAAAAGTACATAGAGAGTATAAGGAACAATATGATAACTTTCGGAATAGGCCCTGCAGGTACTGGCAAGACTTATCTTGGAGTATGCATGGCGATAGAAGCGTTTAAGAAAGGGGATGTGGAGAGAATTGTACTTACAAGACCTGCGATAGAAGCTGGTGAAAAGCTTGGATATCTTCCAGGAGATCTTCAAAGCAAAATTGATCCATATCTTAGACCACTTTATGATGCCATATATCAGATCATGGGAGCTGAAAGCTTTCAAACAAATGTTGAAAAGGGACTTATTGAAGTGGCACCACTTGCTTATATGAGAGGAAGAACTCTTGATAATGCATTTATAATACTTGATGAAGCACAAAATACTACCATACCACAGATGAAAATGTTTCTTACGAGAATTGGATTTAATTCTAAAGTTATAGTTACCGGAGATGATACTCAAAAAGACCTTCCACGTGATGTAAAATCAGGTCTTGATAGTGCTATAAAAGTTTTGCATAGTATTGATGGTATAGAGTTTGTGAGACTTACAAGCAAAGATGTAGTAAGGCATCCGCTTGTGCAAAAGATAGTAGTTGCATATGAAAATTATGATAAATCTTATAACAAAAGATGATAAAAATAGGTTTTAATAATGACAACAATTATAGATTTGAGTTTGATGAAAAAAGGCTTTCTAAAAGAATATCGAAAGCTGTCTTTGATTTAGAAAATCTTCATGCAAACTTTTCTTTTGACATAAGCCTTGTATCAAAAGAAAGAATTAGATCGATTAATAAGAAGACACGCGGAATTAATAAAATTACGGATGTGCTGTCATTTCCATTTATCGATGGTAATGGGCTCACAATTACTGATTTTGATACTAAGACGATATTTTTAGGTGATGTGGTTATCTGCTATGACAAGATTATAAGTCAAGCGAAACTTTATAATCATAGTGTAAAAAGAGAGTATAGTTTTCTTCTTACTCACTCTTTATTACATCTACTGGGATATGACCATATATCAAAAAAGCAAGAAAAAATAATGTTTGACAAGCAGGACACAGTGCTTGAAAATCTTGGGATATATAGATAATGTCAGAAGAACGTATAAAAAAACGTAATACATTCTTGATGCAAGGTAGTATACTTGCTATGGCTGGTATACTTGTAAGAATCATTGGCCTCATATATAGGATACCTATGATCAATATCATAGGTACTAAAGGAAATGGCTATTATACTTCTGCATATAGTGTATATTCTTTATTTCTTATATTATCATCATATTCATTTCCAACAGCAATTTCAAAAATACTATCTGAAAGATTGGCAGAGGGTAGGTTTAAGGATGCTAAAAATGTCATAAGAATATCGCTACTCTTATCGGTGGTAGTGGGATTTATAATGTTTGCAATAATGTATTTTGGAGCTGACATTATAAGTACTATTCATAGAAAACCATTACTATCATTCGCACTTAGAGCACTTGCTCCTACACTTTTTATCATGGCGATACTTTCTATACTTCGTGGAGTTTTCCAAGGCATGGGCAATATGATACCGACAGCAGTATCACAAATATTTGAACAGATTGCCAATGCCATTGCAAGCATTGTATTTGCATACATACTTTTTAAGCGGGGTGAGATAGCAAATCTCATATATGAATCAGAAGAGTACTCTTATGCTTTTGGAGCAAGAGGCGGGGCTATTGGTACAGGAGTTGGAGCATTTGTAGCGCTTATCGTACTTGTGATAATGTTTAGAAAACTTCATCGTAAATTTCGAAAGTTTTTAAACAATAATAATTATATTGAAGTTGAGTCAAGTGGTAAAATTTTAAATGTATTATTTACTACTATGGTTCCTATAATTATATCAAGTACAATATATAATATTACTTCAGTGGTTGATGATTTACTTTTTTCAAATGTCCTTACCATTATGAAGTCAGAATTAAACATAGTGGTTCTTTGGGGCATTTTTGGGAATTACCATTTACTTTTCAACATACCAGTTGCAGTATCAAATGCTCTTACATCATCAATCATACCGTCAATATCAAGTTCTGTGGCTGTTAATGATGTGAGAGAAGTAGTTCTTAAGACTAAGTATTCTATAAAGTATACTATGCTTATAGTTATACCATCATTTATAGGACTATTTATACTTGCAGATCCTATCTGCAAAGCTCTTTTTAAAGAAAATATTGATATGCTTATAAGTGTCTTAAGAGCTGGAAGTATAGCGGTTGTATTCTTTTCACTATCTACAGTAACTATAGGAGTACTTCAGGGGCTTGGGCATTATAGTATACCACTTAAAAATTCTCTTATCGCATTTGCAGTGCATATTGTCGCATGCCTAATATTACTCGTGCCATTTAATCTAAATATTTACGCTATAGTATACAGCATGATAATATTTGCTCTTACTTTATCAATACTTAATCAGCGTGCAATAAATAAAATAGTTAGATATAATAACCCGAGATTTAGAAGAAGATATATACTTACCTTCTTCCTTATGACACTTAGTGCTGTGATAATGGGAATTGTCACATATATGCTTAATTCATTTCTTGCGAATGTTGTGCTTACCGGTGCAAGTATAATCTTTATCTGGATAAGACTTATTATATGTGTAGCTGTTGCTATAACTATATATATGTTTCTTGTGGTACTACTCGGTGTAGTTAGAAAAAAAGATGCTCTTTATATGCCATTTATATCAAGATTTAGCAGGATTTTGAGAGGATAGTATGGATATTGGTATAATTGGCGGAGGTGCAAGTGGTATGATGCTTGCAGCCTTACTAAATAAAAGTAATAAAGTAACGATTATTGAAAGAAATCATAAGCTTGGCAAAAAATTGCTTCTTACAGGAAATGGTAAATGCAATTTTACAAGTGGAGATTTTGATGATTTAGAAGATATTTATAATAATGATTTTGCAATCGAGATATATAAAAAGCATGACTTTAAAGAAATGATAAAATTTTTTAACTCTATTGGTGTGGAAGAGAAGATAGAAATACATAGGGGACATGCATACTATTATCCACGAAGTAATAAAGCAACAAGTGTCTACTATGCACTTTTTGATAAGCTTTCTGACAATGAAGTCAGGATAGTATATGATACTCAAGTTAAGGATATAACTTTAAGTGGCGATAAGTTTAATGTAGTTGCAGATGGTGATACATATTCATTTGACAAACTTGTGATTGCAACAGGTGGCAAATCGTATAAAAATACTGGAAGTGATGGTAATTTATATAGTATTATTTCAAAGCTTGGACATAAGATTATAAAGCCGCTTCCTGCACTTGTAGGATTTAGATGTGATGATAAAGACATAAAAAGTTTAAAAGGCGTGAGGGTAGATGCGTGCGTTACTGTACATGTAGAAGGCGATGATGAATTCACATTTTTTGAAAGTGGAGAAGTACAGTTTACTGAAAATTATATATCTGGTATACCAATTATGAATTTATCAAGGAAAGCCAATAGATATATTAGCGATGGAAAAAATGTATCTATGAGATTTGATTTTTGTAGTGACATACCAATTGACAGATTTGATAAAAGGTTTGATGCCCTTGTAGAAAAGCTACGAAAAAGAAAAAATGATATATCTTATAGAGAAAAAGACAACTTTTTAAGCGGATTCTTGCCAGATGAGATATCATATGTTATAATGAAAAGAAGTAGTGCTGGTGGAAGATTAGTTAGTGATATTGATGATGGTTCTCTAAAACGTATAGCGCAAAACATTTTAAATTTTAATATTTCTAATATCAGTATAGGCAATTTTGATACAGCACAAATTACTATAGGCGGTGTATCAACTGATGAGATTGATAGGACTACACTTGAATCAAAAATAATAAAAGGGCTATACTTTATAGGAGAAGTGATAGATATTGATGGCAAGTGCGGTGGTTATAATTTACAACTTGATTTTTCTACGGCAAAAGCTGTATCTTTATCATTGGATAATTAAAGTAAAATCTATGTAGGAGTGTATATGGATAGTAGTCTTGCAAAAAAGGTAGAAAGACTCAATGAGTTATATAAGAAAAAAGAATCTACTAATAGGCTAAGTGAAGAGGAGCTTACAGAGCAAAGCGTGCTTAGAGATGAGATAATCAACTATTTTCAGTTTGCTATAAGGTCAAGTGCTAATTCCAAAAAAGAGGCTACGAAGGAAAACCAATAAACATAAATTTTCTTATTTTTTTCTTGACTTAAGATACCAAGTAAAGTATAATCATATTGCAAAGTGTATATGGGGTGTTAGCTCAGCTGGGAGAGCATCTGCCTTACAAGCAGGGGGTCATAGGTTCGAGCCCTAT
>AUXO018645190.1_pt1 | contig 14661 bp, 8 predicted proteins | sample 768731 | NCBI WGS metagenome assembly AUXO01 (sample SAMN02715735, study PRJNA202380) | gut metagenome | biome: sheep rumen | host: Ovis aries | place: New Zealand: Palmerston North | reverse complement strand
GATTGCATTAACGTTCTTACTCAAATTCTACAGAATTATAGACAAGACACTACCAATGCTGATACTATCTCTATAGCCCTCCAGAATATGATTGATCGTAAAGATATTTTCAAACAAGCTTATCGTCTTGGAGTTGAGTTCCCAATTGTTACATATAACACAATGGCTCTAAGCATTATTGGTGGAGTATCACTATTAATCTCTGCTCATATTGAGTTTATTAAGATGCCTGATAATAAGGGTTATGATATTGCTTTTAATAATGCTTCTAGGAATAAGACTAGAGATAAGCTCTTATTTAAAAATCTTGAAAGCTTCAACAAGATGTGCGCCAGTGGTGAATTTGATAAGACCATGGATTATGCTATCAAGAATAATATAAAGATGAAGCATGAAGCATATGAAGCTCAAAATGAGGGTGTTGTCACTAGTATTTCAGCTCTTACTTCTAAAGGTATTTGGGCTGCAGGTTCTGCTCTTGGTGGCGCCGCTGGTTTAGCTGCTGCCCATCCTGTAATTACTGCAATTGCAGGTATCTTCATTGGCCTTATTCTTTTATTGAAGTCCATGAGATATATTATTTATTATTTCTATTATAGCCGTACTAAAGTTAGCGAATTCTTAGATATGCAGAGTGCTTTATTATATATGAATGCTATGAATATCGAGAATACACTTACTAGAGATGATAAAGAAAAGGCTAAAACTGTAGAAAAACAGCGCAGAATTGCTGATTTCTTCCAGAAACTATCTGAAAAAATTAAGGTTAAAGATAGAACTGCTGAAGTTAAAGCTGAGACTGATGCTAAGAAAGCCGATAATGAGAAATTTGAAATTGGCGATGTGATTAGCTCAGTGCCAGATTCTGCAAATGCTGTTTTATTTTAATTTTTTATCTAAAAATGGCCTTTAGAAAAACATGGTAATAAAAATAAATCTAGGAGGTGTAAGGGCTATATGAATGCTGCTTTAGCGCATGATAATAGAACTAAGCTTGCTGACATTCAATTTACTGAAACTGCTGCTGCCAAGCATGTTAATGCTGCTACTGGCCTAGCTGAAGCTATGGTTGAATCTATTCAGCAAGATCTTAAGCTCTTTGAAGCTATGATGGCAGTAGATGCATTAGAGCTAAAATATAAAGCTTCTGGTAGTGTAAATGAATCTACCATTATTGCTTTACGCGAAGGTGCTCTTGATAAGATTAAAACTGCTATTGTTACTGCATTAAGATGGCTAGTTGGTAAGCTTAAAGCTGCTAAGGATGCTATTGTTAAATTCGTTAAGAATAAGCTTGATGAAGATTATAGGATGCTTGCTAAGTATGAAAATAAAATCAAAAAGCATGCAAGTGAATTAGTACCGTTTTCTATTGATATTATTGTACCTAAGCATTTTTACGAAGGTAGGGGTATGGACTACACAGTTTTTCCAAACCCATTTGATATTGATGATGCAAAGCACTTCGATGATTTAGTAGATAATGAATATAGCGGCGTATTTTACTATGCACGTGTCAATGGCTTAGATAATTATATTAATAAACGAATTAGCGTTGAGTATGCTAATGGGTATGGACCTCTTGAATCAAAGCAGGTAGCGACAAGATATACAATAGGTACCGATAAAGATCTTATAGAGGTACTCGATGAGTTTAAGAAACTCAAGAAAACTCTTGATGAGTATGATAGTAGATATTCTGCTTTCATTAAGTCTATAGATAAGCAGGCTGCTATGATAGAAAAGAGTCCTTCTAGTTTAGGTCTTGACGAAGAGCATGCTCCTAAAATAGGTAAGATCCTAGGTTATTATAAAATATATGCTTTAAGATATTGTGAAATATCAAAAGAGCTATTGCTAACCGATATTAGAGTTCGTCGTACTATAATTAGTACTGCCATTGGTAAGCTTAATAATGTAGATGAATCTACAATTGAGCTTTATACAGAAATGAGTATGCATGAATTCTATGATGATTTATCTAATACTTATAATGATGAGGATGTAGATCCTGCTACTGAAGCTCCACAAACTGCAGATGATACAGTTATTGCTGCCGCATCTGATCCTGAATCTGTAATAGACAATGATGAGCTTCATGTAGAGCAAGTTATTCTTTATTAAGAAAGGAGGAAGAAATAATGGGTACTCCTAATATTAATGCAGAATTAACTCTAGATGAACAGATGAGTATTGATAGATTCATGGAAGAGTATAAGGATCTGCCTGCATCTGATTCTTTTGGTATCAGTGCCACACTAGAATATATGCAGTATTCTGAGCAAGCATTTTCTGATATCCAGAAATTTATCATGACTGAAGAATTAAAGTATTATGCAAATAATAAAGCTATTCTATTTGAAGATGCTAATCCTGCTAATTCTCCAGCTCGTGATAGTTTTATCAATAAATTAATTGAAAAATTTGTTGGTTGGCTTAGAAAAATTAAAGAGTATTTTGCTGGAGTTTGGAAAGCCATAGTTGAACGCGTTAATGATATGAATGTAATTAATAAAGCATTTCTTATGAAGTTTAAGAAACAGATTGATTATGCTGAAAAGAAAGTTCATGTTATTAAATTTACTGGCTGGGATTTTTCTAATATTGATGAAGTTCCGACTTTCTATTTCTTAGAGAATCCTGATGAGATGCTATCTAACGATAAACCTCTTTCTGATACATATTTATCTACAACTAAATCAAAAATTTTATCTATTGCTCTTTATGGTAAAGAGAATGCAGTTAAGAATTTTGATGATGTTAATGATAAACTTAATAGTATCTTAAGGATGCGATTCTATTCTACCATTTCTGATACTAGTAAGGGTCTAGGTAAGAAAGAAAGAATGTATAAAATCTCCGAAGAGATTGATAATTTAAAGGCTTCAGCAAGAGATATTAGATTAGCTAAAATTGCTTATGATAAAGTAAATACAGCACTACAGACATATGAAAAGCTATTCTCATTAAAGCTTGCAAGTAAGGATTTTAAGCTTGTTGATGATGGTAATGGCGGTAAAAAGAAAGAGTACACAAATACTACTGGTAAGAATTTAGAAGTTTATATTCAGGCTCTTAAGTATAATATTGATATTAATAAGAGACTGTATGATGCTTATACTCAGGCAATCATTGATCGTACTCGTCAGGCTAAAGCTATTCTAATTAAGGCTATGCAAGAAAATCCTTATCAAGAAAATGCTGTTATTGATGATACTTTAAAACTTCGTTCAGCTTCCTTAGATGATATTTATGCTGCCACAGTAGTATAAATCATATTCTCCTTAAACATTTTGGTAAATATGATCTGTAAAGGAGGCTAAGCATGTAGTATGACAGCTACTTATAATACGTCCATTAGTACAGAAGCAATTCTATATATGGCAGAAACTTATCAAGTGCATGCTACAGTTATGCATGAGCTTCTGCCATTAAGTATTAATCTTGAATCTAATGAGCTAACTGCAACTGATACGTTAAAAACGCTAACTACATATTTTTATAAATTTATAAATGGATTATGCAAAATCATCGAGTTTGCTATTAATAAAATAAAAGCACTATTTAAAATATTTTCCGCTAGAGCTAAAGACGTTCAGATGGGAAATGCTGATTTTATTGCTAAGTATGGACCCAGGCTAGAAAGAATTAGCTATGCTAAAGTTAATTATGAAGGCTTCAATATGGGTACAGAAATCACTTCAATGGGTAATGAAATTGGATTAATATCTGGAGCTAATTATAGTGATCTTAAAATGATTATTCTTGATAATCGTAAGGTCTTTAATAGTCCTGATGATATTGATGAGTTTGTATCCAAGAATAGATTTGCCATTCTAAGTAGTAATCAGTATATTACTAATACTAAGTATTTAAGTGATGAAGCATTCAAGAATGAGCTTTATTATAAATACTATGGACGTAAAGGTCATTACATGTGTGATGTGCATAGTGCTTTAGATGTTATTAAAGGATTTAGAATACAGTATGAAAATGCTAAGCGGATCAATGATCTTGCAATTATCAATGGAAACAATGATATTAAAGAAATTGAAAAGCTTAAAAGCATATTCAAATCTCGTACTATATCCGGAAGACTCGGTATAGCAAAAGATGATTTAGTTGAGCAATTAGTAATGCTCTCTAAATATAGAACACAGACTCTAAATGATAGTATAAATGCTTTTGGAGTTATTCTAAAATACATTGACGATGCTAATCTTCAAGCAAAGTCTATATGTATTAAAGCGTTACAAGAAAACTAATTATCAAAAAATTCTAAAGGAGGATTTTTATAATGAGTTGGCTAGATAAACTACTTGAAGCTACTGAAGATGAGGTAGATGGTGTCATTGATGCCGCTGTAAATTCCGATGATGCTCAGGGCATTGAGGATGTATCTCAGGCCGATACTGCTGTTAAGGACGCCGATGTTTCTGACGATCCTGAAAAGCTAGTATATGACAAAGTTCAGTCTTATTCCCAGTCCACTGAGGTTGGTGATGAGAAGGTTGCTGGCGAGGTTGATGTTAATAATGTTGATACTGATACCGAAGTCAAGGCCGGCAATGAAACTCCTCAGGTCAATGAGAGCGTAACTCTCAATCGTTCTGATATGGAAGCTATCTATTCTGAGGCTGTTGCTGAGGTCATTCGTGAAAGCACTGAAGAGATCCAGGCAAAGTTCAAGGAAAAGGTTGCTGCTGCTAAGGAATGGAAAGCTAAGCAGCTTGCTAAGCTTAAGGCTAAGGAAAAGAAGGAAAAGCAAGAGAAGGCTGCTGCTGTTGCTGAGGCTGCTGATATTAATGGCATGCTATCTGATATCTTCTCCAAGTTCTAATTTAGTATTTTAACTCCTTGAAGATCAATATTTATAGAATATCTAGGATAGGCTTCATTGCCTATCCTAGATATTTTATTGTAAAACATTTTAATAAAATACTGTTAAAAAGAGGAGGCGAAAAATGTGAGTGAAAATCCTCTGTTAGAAGAATTAATATTAAACGAGGTTTATTTTGGTAAAACTGAAAGTATTCAAGCTATTGAAACTCAGCTGGATATTTTCAGAAAGAAATATATTGACACAAAGAATAAACCATCTAATGATAAAGATTTAATAAAACTCAATCGAATGATTGAGGAACAATTTGGCTTTGGTAGTTTTTCATTAATGATTATTTTTGATCCAGTGCCTAATGCATCTACAATGCCAATTGATTATTCTTTTGATTTTGCTAGAAAGCAAAATAATTATTGTGTAGACGCCACTACATATAAATTTAAGAAAGAATATAATTATGCATGTATTGTTATTATGACAACTGGATTGATTTTCAATAATTATTTTACCACAGAAGAGATTATGGCGTGCTTATTAAATGAACTTGGACATAATTTCTATAGTTGCTTAACCGAGTTTAATGGTATCTTATCCAGTGTATATAATGCCACATTAATTGCTAATACTATTTCTATGCTGGTGAGTGATTTTAATACAGCTAAGAATGTTACAAATATAATGGCTAAAGCAAATACAGAAACATTAAGAGCTCAGATAGATATCATGGTTGATTCTACTCCGGAGTTAGCAAAACTTAAAAATACTCCGGAAGGACAAGCAAAACTTAATGAATTAATTGATGATGCTATTAATAATCCAACACTATTACAAAAATTTGGTAATATTGTTCCTGGTATTGGAATTGTAGCTCCAGATGTTGTAACTGTATTTGAACAATCTAAAGCATTTAGAACAACTCAAGATAATCTTAAAAAAGCATATCACCATAATAAATCAATAAAACAAGTTGTTTATGGATATAAAGATATTATTTCACTAATAATGAAAAATATTGTTAAGAAATCAAGATTTATTGCTTCTATACTAATTAAGCTTAAAAGCCTTGGTTTAAAATTTAGTGTAAAAAATATCATTAAATGCATAGATTTTATTGATTTATTAATTCCATATAAATCATTTATTTCTAAAACAAAAAATCCTTTAACCTGGATTACTCTTCCTGTTTCTTATAGAGTAGAAAGAGCTGCTGATAATTTTGCAACTATGTATGGATATTCTGCAGCTGAAATATCGTACTTTGGTAAGATGGAAACTAATGATAAATCTAAATTAGTAGGTCATTTTATTAGAAATAATCCAGTAATTGGAATTATGTATGATATTATACTAGCTCCATCTAAGATCTTAAATGGTGTATTTGATGGATCGCCTGTAGGTATTTCTAAAGCATATGATCAAATTAAGATGCTTAAATATGAATTATCTAAACAAGATCTTGATCCTAAGATGAGAGCTGTTATTGAAGATGATATAGCTCTTTGTGAATCTAATATTAAAAAATTAGTTGATATTACCAATGGAGCTAAAGATCCAAATATCTGTCAAAAACTATATAATAAAACAATGTCTGAATTCTTTAATGGAGTCGGACTTAAAGACGCTTTATTAGATGATCGTAAAAAATTTGAAAAGTACGATCAAAATTATGATAAGATGGAGGGTGAGGTTAATAATGGATGAATTAAATTGGCTATATGATGAAGCCAGTATTATTGATGAGTATAAAAGAAAACAAATCAATATGAAAGAATTGAGACAGCAATGGGAAGCCGTAGCTGATAAATTTGTTACTGGTGTTTGGATTAAGAGATATATTACTGAGCAGCAGAAAACAATGCTAGAGAAATACTATAACAATTTAATTGATGATGATGTAACTTATTCTAATTATAAGAAATCTTTTAACTTTATTGCTAAATTTATGGGTCTTCCTTCAAAAACAATTATTATTGAAGATCTACAATTTAGGCATGATAATAAAGATAAGGAACAGATGGTTGTTGCCCTTAGATATTCTAAAGGCCAAGCTAAAGTAACAATTCCTGAAGGGGTTAGCTTAATCCATGTTGCTCCTGTAGATAAAAAGACTGAGCTTAGACCATCATTTAGATCTAAAAAGAAAGGTCGTTTTATGTATCCAAGCTACAGAGTATTCTTTACTGTAGCTAAGGATATTAAACCTAAGAAGGCTGGATTATCAAGTGCAGGCAAGCTATTTAGATATAGACCTACTAAGGAAATTCATGAAGCATATATTGATCCAACTTATAATAAGTTTGAAGATGGATCTATTTATGTAGAAACAGATACTCCTATTCCTGTAGAAAGATATGATAAATGGCTTGAGAAATTGTTTGCTAAGATTGAGAAAAGATTCTCTGGTAGTAAAGAAGCAGAGCCTGAAGCTGTGAGTGAAGCAGCTATTAATGTACTTGATGAATTCTTAGGTAAAATGAAGACCTGGAAAACATCTAATGAAGCTCATAGGCACCAAATTTTCAGATCCACTACAGTTAAAGATGAAGATTATGAGCGTCTTAATAATCTATTAAAAACAATGAATAACGTAGAAGAGTATGATGAATATAAGAAAGCATTTGATGCTTTTTGTAGATATTGTCATATTGTTCCACGTGGCACCATTCTATGCCGCTGCGATCTTACAAAGGGTAAAGAAGCAGATAGAAATAATATTTATGTAGAATATTCATATAATACTAAAAAGATGGATATTCCTCCTGAGTTGGATCTTTATCATCATACTAAAGTTGAAGGTATTAAAGAACTTAAACCTTTCTTTAGATCTAAAGTATTTGTTAAGAAAGGTGAAAGTAGAAGATATTTCTATGATAAGCCAAGGATTTATCTTACAGTAAATAAGAATATGCCTAAATTCTTAGCTGATTATAAGCATTCTGATGTTTTGCATAAATATAAAACCAAACAAAAAATTAAGCAAGCATTTGTTGATCCTCTGGTTTGGGCAGGAGTACATGGTGCTATGTATATAGAAACTACAAAGCCTCTACCTGTAGAAGAAATAGTTCCAAAGAAACTATTTAGCTCTAAAGAAAATACAAATGAGAAATCAGAGCCAAAAAATGAAGCTTTAATTGAATTTGGTTGTGAGTTTAATCTTTGGCCTGAATTAATTAAAGAGTCTGATTTTAGTATAGATGATGAGTTCTTCCCTATTTCTGAAGGTTTCATTGATAATATTATTGATGATACTCAGAAAGCAAAGAAAGATCTTATGAGTAGTACTAAAGATGGAACATGTAGTAATAATGCTGCTTATAATTGGGGTATGGTTATTAAAACTTATGAAAATAACCCCGCATTTAAAGCTATGATTAATAATCATAGAAACAGATTAGCAAAGCTACAACCATCTGCAACTGAAAGCTATAATAAGAAGCTATTTGCTATGCAAGGTGCTAGTTTAGCTAAGCTTGCTTCTTGTTTTAATTCTAGCGATCCAGCAGCTAATTTACAAAATGATATTAATAATCAAATGAATATTCAAAATCAGATTATGCAGCAGCAGGTAATGATGCAACAGCAACAAATGGATGCTGTAGAAGCATGAATATTACATGCTCTTGTATAATATAATTTTAGTATTCTTTGATTTTTAATATAAAGATACTTCTTATAAACTATAGCATTGTTTCGAAACAAAACAAAAATATTTTATCCTAGGAGGTAAGTTCTAATGGCTATTAGACGTAATTTTAATGAGGAAGTCACTGAAGAGGCCCCTACCAAGGTTGTTAATGATCCGGATGTTAATGCCTATGATAAGACCGATTGCTATTCTCAGGATGTTCCTGTAGGCGATGAGAAAATCGCTGGCACTGTAGATGCCGACCTTGGCGATAAGGAAGAGAAGCTTGAAGATGATGGTATTCCTACTCTTGAGGAAGCTATGATGGAAGATCTCATCTATGAAGAGATGGTTCAGGTTCTTACAGAAGCTAAAATTAAGAGCAAGGAAGATCTTGAAAAGCAGCTGAACCATTTACAGGGTCAGCCTGGTGCTCTCGCTAAGGCATTTGGTTGGTTCAAGGCTATTATTGGAGGTAGTGCTACTCTTGTAGGTTCTACGTATGCCGCCGGCACAGCAGCTGGTGCAGTAGCAGCAGCTACTGGCAGTGCACTTCTTCCTGTAGTTCCAGTAATTGTTATTATTTGGGCTATGCGTAAAGTTATGCGCTTTATGATGCGTCAGCCTGGTAGCATTGTTGCAAAAACTAAAGAAGCTAAGAAGGTTCTGAAGGAAGTCGATGCTGCTATCCGCAGAGCCGAGGCTAAAAAGGTGCAGTGCAAGACCGAGGAAGATAAGAAGAAGGTAGAGAAGTACATTGAGCAGCTTAAGGCTGGTCGTGAGCAGGCTCAGAAAGAGCTTGATGAGCTGATTGAAGCTGGTCAGGGTAAGCCTGAAGACGATTCCAATCTGCTAATCAGCAAAAAGACTGGTAAGGCTTATGGTGACGCAGTCTCCAAGGCTAATATCGATCGTCAGACCAGGAAGGACGAGAAGAAAGCAGCTAAGGCTGCTGCAAAAGCTGAGAAAGCTGCCGCTAAGAATGAGTCTGGTATTGATATCGACGGTGAGTTCGATGCTTTCATTGAGTCTGTTCTTGCTGAAGCTGCTGATAAGTGCTGCGGTGAAGATGATCATTGCGAGCACGATAAGACCGTCGATGTTGCTGATAACGGTGACGGCGTTAATGTAACCGATACCATCTCTGGTGTTATTGATGATGAGAAGGATGATAATGAAATTTCTACCCGTACAGTCGATAGCCCCAATTTTGATGGTGTAAGTACTGAGAAGACTGTTTGTGTTAATAACGAGTCTTATAAGATTCGTATAACTGCTACTAAGATTAACGACCCAGCACTAAGTGAAGGAGCTTATGAAGATAAGCAGGTTAAGGATGCTACAAATAACAAGAATTTTGAATCTATTATGAAGAATGGAGATCGTGAAGAGCTGATTGAACTGAAGGAACAGATTAAGAAAGCTCTTGGTCTCATTAAGAAGATTCGTAATCGTAAGGTTGATACTAGCGGTTATTATGTAGATATTCCTACTGCTGTTCTTATTTTCCTATTTTGGCCTGTAGGTCTTTATATGTATCATAATAAGACCAGATTTACCCCTGAGCAGGTTGATGCTATGGAAGAGAAACTTCGTGCTAATCTGAAGAAGGTTGAAGCAAAACTTCAGGAAGATTAATATTTCATATGCAGGTAGGGTTAATTCCCTACCTGCATATTTTGTGTATTTTAAGACATCTTATTAATGAACTATATTATTTAGTTTATATAAATATTTCAATGCTATAAGAGGCCAAAACATTTTAATAAAACTCATAATTGGTAACAATTAGAAAGGAGTATGTGTAAATGAATACAACTGATTTCGAATTGATTCCCACTAACTCTTTAGTTTCTGGATCTTTCGATATTCTAAAGATGGATGTAGTAGATGATCCTTTTACTAATGTATTATCAGTTTCCGCTATGAATATGGAAGAAAATTATTTTGCTTCTTCTATTAATTTTCTTAAAAGTATAAATGAATCATATATTGCTTCTAAAGTTAAACTATACAAAGCTATTGCTGAATCTACAACAGATTCAGTTATGCTTGAAAGTTTTTCTGATTATTATGTGCAGATTGACGCTATTATTCAGAAATTTTTAAAATTTATTAAATATAAAATTGATAATTTCCTCAATACAGTATTTATGTATATGGATGATAATAAGATTATCACCGAACACCGTAAGGCATTATTAGAGGAAATTAAGAATTATACTCATGATGGCTATGATGGATTCAATTATACCATTAAGAGTGATATTCCTGATCTAAGCGTACTTGATAATTTTAATGGCTCTTTATTTGATGAATTATATAAACCTGGTATTAATGATCTCTCTGTAGACTCTGTTAAGCAGACAGTTACAGCAATGGAGCTTGAAACTGATGTTAGAGTCTTTAGAGGTAAAATCCTTGGTATGTCTGAGCCATTATCAGATTCTGAATTTGTAAGACATGTTTATCTTATTTTCAGAGATAATGTGTCTGAAGCAATTGAGCTTAATATTGATGCAAAAGAGATTCGTGATATTGCTGAAAGATGGTTTAGTAAATATGATATCAAGCATACTCTTGAGCAGGATTATAAAAACATTGAAAAGGTTTATGAGTCTGTACTTAAGAAAATTGAAGCTATTTCTAAAAATAATAATGGTATGACTGTAGCAGCATTTACTAATCTTATGCCAGGAGATCTTAATGTAGAAAAGATTGATGGTAAAGATATTAATAATGCTGGCGCAATGATGTCTCCAGAAATGATGCTTCAGATTGATATCTACACTAAAGCAAAAATTGATCAGCTTCAGAAATATACAGATATTACTTGCATGGTGCTTACCGCTAAGATGGATGCAATTAAAGATATGATTCGTCAGGATCGTGCTATTCTTCTTAACGCTATCGAAGTTCTTGATCATCCAGAAATTTATTATGATGCTAGGAGTAATAAATCTACCACTAGCAATGAAGATCATCCTGTAGATGAGGGTGCTATTCGTGATTTTGTTGGTAAGATTAAGAAGAAAATTGAAGCTGGCAAAAAGAAAATGGCCGAACGTAAAGCTGAAGCTGAAAGACTTAAAAGAGAAAATGAATATAAAAAGAAACTATATGATGAGACAATTAATATTAATAGAGATAGAGTAGCATCTATTGTACAACCATTAGTATCTTTTTTGAATGGGGAAATAAAAAATAAGTATTTCGATCTTAAAGTTTGCAGTAATTCTGAGATTGCAAAAAATTATGGAAATTCTTATTATAAAAATATGCTAAATACCGTATGCGTAGTTGAATCTGATTATCCAATGGAATATTGGAATGCTGAAAATGATCAAAAAGCATGGGATGAATTCTGCGATTGGATTACAGATCTAGTCAAAAGATGTAATTCTAATCCTAATATCTCCAAACTAGGCAACGTATACGATGTATTAATTGATGATACTTTTTATATCTTTATTGATCTCAAGGATGAGTATATAAAGAAGCCAGAAAAGGAGGACTCCAATAATGATTAACGATCTTGATTTTTTAGAAGCTGGGTTCTCTGAGGAGTTATCCAATGCCGTTGATTTTGAATCTCTAGAAGAAGGAGTTATTAAAGATCTAATTAGTTCTTTAAAGAGAAAATTTAAAAAAGCTGGCGGCAAACGTTCTGATTATAAGAAAAAGATTAAAGATCAAAATAAACCCAAATCAAATATTATTGTAAAAGAACTTCCGAAAATCGAACAGGAAGCCAGACATGCATATCTTAAAGAATTTTATAATAAAATGGTACCAGTTTTTAATAAAATTCTTAATAAATATCCTAAAGTAAAATCTATTTTAGGGCATTTCGATTATAATTTTATTATTAATGAATACGCTGAAGATTTTTGTCGTTATTATGATAATGATGTATGTTTTGGGTTTTATGAAATTTATAATCATCCTGATATTGATTCTGGTAAATTAAATGCCAGATTTAATTTAGATAATGGCAAATTATCCATATGGGATGATGAGGAATTTTGTGATCAATTAAATGAAGCTCCTGTAAAAATATGCGAAGCTCTTACAGCTTTAGGCTATGGTAAAGTTGATTTTGATTGTGATTGGGATGGCGGTTATTTTGATATTCAATTTGATATGAATAAAGTGAAAGAATTTGTTGATGCATATTGTAAGAATCATCCAGAAGCTAAAGATCAGCAAAGTGTAGATGAATTTGCTATAGCTCTGATGGAATGTGTTGATAAAGGATATTCAAATTCATTTGATTTATTTGCTGAATCTCTTACAGAAGAGCCTTATCCAGCTAATATTGAGCATGATAAGCAGGAAGTTAGAGATACTGATGATTACTTTAATCCTTCTGAATTAGAGAAAGATTTGGTAAATGGTCAAGATGAAGTAGAAGATGTTACCGCTAATTCTGAACAAGATCCATCAGTATTTGATGCTAATGGCATTACTCAAACATCTAATAATATCATTGATAAAGAGGATGATATTACTCGTAATCCACCTACGATTGAGGATCCTACAGATGGGCATGGGACTCTGGAAAAACCAGTAGTTAATAATGAAGCATTTGGATTATTTGAATCCAAAGCATCAAAAATGACGAAAGAACAAAAAGAGGAAGCCTATAAAGATAAAAATCTTAAGATTAGATTATCTAAAAATAAAGATACTATTGTTGGAATTCTTAAAGAGGTTATTCCAATTATTAATTCTTATCTTAGTAAAATTAAATATCAAAAGGATAAAGTTAATATTAACGATGTTATAAGTTGTCATTTTGATAAATATCCATCCCATGTGAGCCAAGTTTATATTGAATTAGAATATCCATGGATTGATGATGGTAATAATGAATATGATGAATGGTATGATGACGGAAGAGCAAAAGAATTTGAAGATGACGTTGGAGAATTAGAAGATAAATTAAACTCTGATACTAAGATTAATAAATATGGCAAATTTGAAGTAAATACTCATGGAAGTTACTGGGCAATTTGGTTTGATATTAAAAAGGATCTATTAGATTATTCTCTTAAAGAAGAATATCATTTTACCGAAGCAATGGTTATATCCGGTAAAGATATTTATTATAATAAAGATGCTTTCGTTAATGGAGATATTAATCTTTGCTTTATTACTGGATTATCTGGATCTGGTAAGTCTTCTATGGCTCAAACTATGACTCGTAAAGCTGAAAATCTTGAGCATTACGATATGGATGAGGTTATTTTTAATAAGCAGAATCATCCAGATGAAGCATGGTATAAAGACCGTGGAGATATGATTCATAAGTTCTTCTTTGCCGGTCCAGGCAAAAAGTATTTTATAGATCGTAAAGATATCGATGAAGTACTTCATATGGATGAGGATAAGTATAGGGAAGAAATCACAAAAACATTTGTTGATTTTGCTATCTCGTATGCTAATTCTCATAAGAATATTAAATTCATCATTGAAGGTGTCTGGCTTTATAGATTTATTCCTGCTTCTAAGTTTAAACCATATGCTCTTTGTATTAAAGGCACATCTGCTGCTACTTCTATATATCGTGCTAGTAAGCGTGATAAAGATTCTATTGGTAAATTAAAAAGAGCTGGTAGCTGGGTAAAAGATGAGGCTAAACTTAATGCCTATAGAAAGATGTATGCTAGATCTGATGAAACTGTAAGAGAAAGCAATAACTATTATTCAACTAGCAGTTCTGGTATTGATCTTGAATATTATTCAGCATATCAATCTTATCTAGAATCTACTATTGATAATGAGTTTAAGCTTCAAAATCTTCTTGTAAAAGACTATGCTTTAACCGAGTCTAATATTATTCTTGAAGCCAGAATTCAGGATACTGTTAAGACTAAATGGGAAACCTTTACCAATTTCATTCTTCGTATTATTGATAGATTTACCGCTACTATTGAGAAATTGCTTATTAATAATAATGGTTTTCTTAATAAGTATAAGAGTAATATTGTTGACACTGATCCATCTGATACCATTGAATATGAATACGTAGGGGATTATTTTGAAGCGGTAGATAGAATTCTTAATACTCCTCTACCGGTATTTAATTACGAAAGAGATGCTCAGTGGTTAAGACAGGATGGTTATGAAGGTGCAGTAAAAGACTTTATGGCTGGTAAGAATTTCAAATATTCATCAGATCAAGATCTTG
>AUXO013907332.1_pt1 | contig 14661 bp, 14 predicted proteins | sample 768731 | NCBI WGS metagenome assembly AUXO01 (sample SAMN02715735, study PRJNA202380) | gut metagenome | biome: sheep rumen | host: Ovis aries | place: New Zealand: Palmerston North | reverse complement strand
AAAAAATAAGAAAAGAAAAACATTTAATCGTAAAAAATAGAAATTTCTAGTATTTTTGGTCATTATGTGTTATAATGAGTAGCGACGTATAAAGAGGTGTATATGTATGCAAAAAAGAAACGTAGCAATTATAGCTCATGTAGATCATGGAAAAACGACTTTAGTTGATGGTATTTTAAAACATTCAGGAATGTTTCGTGATAACGAAGATGTTTCCAATGTTTCGATGGATTCTAATGCTTTAGAAAGGGAACGCGGAATAACAATTTTGGCAAAAACAACGGCGCTTGATTATAAAGGAGTAAGAATTAATATTTTGGATACTCCTGGACATGCTGACTTTGGTGGAGAAGTAGAGCGTATTATGAATATGGTTGATGGCGTTATTTTAGTTGTTGATGCATATGAAGGGGCAATGCCACAAACTAGATTTGTTTTGAAGAAAGCTTTTGAGGCAGGAGTTAAGCCTATTGTGGTTATTAATAAAGTTGATAAGCCAAGTGCTAGATGTAGCCAAGTGGTCGATGAAATTTTAGATTTATTTATTGAATTAGGTGCAGATGAAGATCAGCTTGATTTTGATGTTATTTATGCATCTGCTATTAATAATACTTGCTCTTTGTCTGATGATTTATCTACTCAAACGCCTGGATTTAGTGAAATATTGGATAAAATTATTGAGATTATTCCTTCGCCAACAGGTGATACTGAGGCCCCATTGCAATTTCAACCAGCTTTATTAGATTATAATGAATTTGTTGGAAGAATAGGTGTTGGAAGAGTACATAATGGAAAAATTAAAGTGGGTGAGATGGTTACTTGTTGTAGATTAGATGGAACAAAAAAACAGTTTAGAATTCAGAAACTATTTGGATATTATGGGTATAATCGAATTGAAGTAGAAGAAGCTGAAGCAGGTGACATTATTGCTATAGCTGGACTTGCTGATATTTCTGTCGGAGAAACTATTTGCAATAATGACAATATTTTACCACTACCTCCTTTACATATTGATGAACCAACTCTTCAAATGACATTTGGAACAAACTCTTCTCCAATGGTTGGAAGGGACGGAAAAATTTTAACAGCTAGAAAAATTGAAGAAAGATTAATTCGTGAAACTCAAAAAGATGTTTCTTTAAGAGTGGAGCAGGCTACTAATGAATCTTTTTTAGTAAGTGGTCGTGGTGAGTTACATTTAGGAATTTTGATTGAAAATATGAGAAGAGAAGGATTTGAATTAGAAGTTTCTAAACCTAGCGTTATTATAAAAGAAATTGATGGTGTAAAATATGAGCCATATGAAGAGTTGCAAATTGAAGTTCCTGAAGATAGTGTTGGAAGCATTATTGAACAATTAGGAATTCGTGGAGGAAAGATGGATAATATGTCTACCTTTGAAAATCAGGTAAGATTGCTTTATACTATACCTTCTCGAGGATTAATTGGTTTTTCAACAGATTTTATGACTTTGACTAAAGGTTATGGTATTATGAATCACTCTTTTAAAGAATATTTACCATATGAAAATGTCGTAATAGGTGAAAGGAAACTTGGTGTTTTGGTTTCTATGGAAAATGGTAATGCTACTGCTTATTCTCTTGGTAATTTGGAGGATCGTGGTACGATGTTTATAGAGCCTGGAGAAGAGGTATATGAGGGAATGATTGTCGGCGAATGTAATCGTGATAATGATTTGGCTGTAAATGTTGTAAAAGGAAAACAATTAACGAATACGAGAGCAGCTGGTAGTGATCATACGGTCGTTTTAGATCGTCCTCGTAAAATAACTTTAGAGTATGCACTTGAATATATAAATTCTGATGAGCTTGTTGAAATAACACCAAATAATATAAGACTTAGGAAACGTATTTTAAATACTGAAGAACGTAAAAAATATGATGCCAGAAATAAAAATAACTAGAAATAATTATTTTAGATTATTGATAAAAAAATTTTTGTAAGATAAAAACAGGTAATAAAATGATAACAGTCTGAGTCTTTATTATATAAAGACTCAGACTGTTTTTTCTTTTGTTTGCTAAATTTAATATTTCATCTTTATTTTTTACTATTGTTATCTACTTTCTCCTCAATATTGAAAATATCTTGAAAAATATTATTTTTATATTGTCATTTTGTGTATTTAGTTGTTATAATGTAATTAAGATAGAGGTGGATGTGATGGGTAGAAATATGCAAAATCAACAAATTAGACAAGTTACCCCAGAGATGGCTAGGAGGGCACAGATGTCTTCACAGGAATTACAAGAAACTCAGGTCTTAAATTTAAAAGATGTACAAGAAATAGCTAGGATTGAAAAGCGTACTAGTAAGAAACCAGCTATTATTGTAGGGATTATAGGTGTATTTTTCTTAATGATTGGAATGTCTTTTGGTGCAATAGAAACTTTAAAAAGTAATGAGACAAAGATACAGAAAAGGACAATTCAGGATAAGAAAAAGATAGATAATTCTTCTTTAAATGAATTGAAATGTTCTAAGATAGTTTTAAACAATTCTGATGGTACAGATACTGTGTATGATATTTCTTATAATTTTAAAGATAATAAATTAATTGGCTTTACAAAAGTTTTTTCTATAAATGCGATTGTAGGCAATTCTGTTGCTAATCAAACAATGCAGAATTATTCAATAGGATATCAATCTTTTTTAAACCAATTAGATGGATATAGTATTACTGTTGTACCAAATCAAGATTTGACTCAATTAACAGCAACTGTAAAAGTTGATTTATTGAAATTGGACTTAACAAAATTACCACAAGTACAACAAACTCATTTTTCAACAAAAGTTGAGTATTTAGTAGATACTGAGAAATCGGTGATTCAAGGCGATATGATTGCTCAAGGTTTTACTTGCCAATAAAAATAAAAAGCTGCGATTAAGCAGCTTTTTCGTTCTTTTTTATAGTTCTAATTTCTTTTACTGAAAGTCTAACTTTAGTTCCGTCTTCATTTATATGAACTTGTGTATTTGTCTTTTGCCAAGCTTTTGTAGCGTTTAAGGCATGAGATCTTTTGTTTTTTACATTTCCTCTTCTTTTTGAAATATTTACAGCCATGTTATTCCCTCCTTTGGCTTTTTTTCATTTGCTTAATAACCTTAACATAAAACGGTAAGAAAGTCAAATAAAATCATTTCTGTTTTGTTTATAAAAAACATGATTCTATGATAAAATAAAGTTGGAGGTGTTTTTATGTATATTCCTTTATATAATAAGAGTAATTATACTTTATTATCAAGTTTATTAAAGGTTGATGAATTAATTTTGTTTGCTAAAGAAAAAAACATCTCACAAATAGCTCTTACAGATAGTAATATGTATGCAACAATGTTTTTTATTAAGAAATGTCAAAGTGAAGGTATAAAACCCATTATTGGTTTAGAAGTTCAATTAGATGATTTTTTTGTAGTTTTGTTTTCTAAAGATTATAGAGGATATCAGAGTTTAATTAAGCTATCTACTATACAAAGTGAGAGAAAAGTAACTATTTCTGATTTAAAAAATTATAATAAAAATGTTATCGCTATTTTACCATTCTTATATAGAGAAAAATATGAGGAATTGGGAAATATTTATTTAGATTTGTTTTTAGGGTATGCAAATAAAGAAGAAGAAAAAGATGCTCGAATTATTACTAAAAGTATTGTTTTTTTTCGAGAAAGTTTATATAAAGTAAAAAAAGATTCTGAAATGTTGTCTTATTTGTATCGAATTCGAGATGGAAAAACGATTAATGAAAATGTTTCTTATGATATTTTGAATCACGAATTATATATTAATTCTATTGAAGAATTGAGTAGTGAAGAGGGATTAAAACAAACATTTTTAATAGCTAATTCTTGTCATGTTGTTTTTCCTAAACCTGAAAATTTATTACCAATATATGAGTGCTCTAATCCTCAAAAATACCTTTTTGATTTGTGTAGAGTTGGTTTAAAGAAAAGGTTAGATGGAGAGGTATCGGATGTCTATAAAGAAAGGCTTCTATATGAATTAAAAATTATTAACCAAATGGGTTTTTCTAACTATTTTTTAGTTGTATATGATTTTATTCGTTTTGCCAAAAAGAATAAAATTTTAGTTGGTCCAGGAAGGGGAAGTGCGGCTGGTAGCTTAGTTGCTTATTCTTTAGGAATAACGGAGATTGATCCCTTGAAATATGGATTGTTGTTTGAGAGATTTTTAAATCCTGCTAGAAAGACTATGCCTGATATTGATACTGATTTTCCAGACGATAAAAGAGATTTAGTTATCGAATATGTAAAAGAAAAATATGGAGAAAAACGTGTTAGTGGAATTATTACTTTTGGTACTATGGCTGCTAAACAAGTTATTAGAGATGTATCGCGAGTTTTAAACATTCCTATTTATAAAGTTGATTCTCTTTGTAAATTTATTCCAAGTATGTCGAAAGATGGATTAGAAGAATTGTATCAGAAAAATGAAGCTTTTCGGGTGCGAATTGATAGTGATACGAATTTAACAACAATGTTTCAAATAGCTAAAAACTTGGAGGGATTTCCTAGGCATACTTCTTCTCATGCCGCTGGAATCGTTATGAGTAGAATAGATTTGGATGAAGTTATTCCTTTAGTAAAGGCCGATAATATTTATCTCACTTCCTATTCGATGGAATATTTAGAGGATCTTGGTTTATTGAAAATGGATTTTTTAGTGTTAAAAAATCTTACCTTGATTGATAATATTTTAAAAGACATAAAAGAAATTCATCATAAAGAAATAGATTTTAATAAAATCCCGTTGGATGATATTGAAACTTTGAAGTTGTTTGAAACAGCTAATACTTGTGGAATATTTCAGTTTGAGTCGGCTGGTATGAGGAATTTTTTAAGAAAGTTAAGGCCAAATACTTTCGAAGATATTTTTGCTGCTATTGCTCTTTTTCGTCCTGGAGCAGCTTTAAACATTGATTCTTATATTAAGCGTAAGCATGGTGAAGAAAAAATATCTTATCTTGATTCATCTTTTCAAGAAATAACAAAGAACACCTATGGTTTTTTAATTTATCAGGAGCAAATTATGCAAGTGGCTAATGTTTATGCAGGATATTCTTTAGGAGAGGCTGATATTTTGCGCAGAGCTATGAGTAAGAAAAAAGTAGATTTATTAAAAGCAGAAGAAGATAAATTTATTAAGAAAAGTGTGGAAAGAGGTCATTCTCTTTCTCAAGCAAAAAAAGTATTTGATTTAATTTTAAATTTTGCTAGTTTTGGATTTAATAAATCTCATTCTGTTGTTTATTCTGTTATTGCATATAAGATGGCTTATTTAAAATGTCATTATGAAACTATTTTCTTCTCTAATTTGTTGTCCAATGTGATGGGGAGTGAAGTGAAGACAAATGAATATATTATGGAAGCAAAAGCGAATCATATAGAGATAGAAAAACCAACAATCAATAATAGTGAAATAAGATATATTGTTCAAGCTGGTAAAATAATTTATCCAATATCTAATATTAAAGGAATTGGAATTGTTATTTCTAATCAAATAGATGCTGCTAAAAAAGGCGGTAACTTTGTTGATATTTATGACGCTTTTAGTAGACTTTATATTGCTGGTATTGGGAAGAAAGTATTTGAAGTTTTAATTTATGCAGATGTTTTTAAAGAATTTGGTTATAATAGAGCAACTTTAATGTATAATTTAGATAGTTTATTTAATTATGCTGAATTAACAAAAGATATAGATTCTTCTTTAGTAATGAAACCAGAAATTGAGAATCAAAAAGATTTTTCAAAAAATTATATTTTAGAAAAAGAAAAAGAGATTTTTGGATTTTATCTTTCCTCTCATCCAACTAGTATGTATAGGAAGGATAATCCTTACTGTATTTCTTTACATGTTGTGGATAATTATTTTAATAAGACTGTCGATGTTTTAGTATTGGTTGAGAAAATAAAAATTATTGATACTAAAAAGGGTGACAAAATGGCTTTTTTAACTGGTAGTGATGAAACAGCTAGTAAAGAATTTATTATGTTTCCAAAGATATATAGTTTATATTCAACGATAGAAAAAGGAAATTTAGTAAAGATACGAGGACATGTTGAAAAGAGATTGGATACATTTCAAATTATTATAGAAAAAATAAAATTATTAGAGGGAGAAAGTAATGGGTAAAAAAGAAAATATTTATAAAATAGCAAGTTTTATTTTAATAATTGATCAGATAATAAAATTTTTTCTGAGTCATACACTGAATTTATATGATAGTATTAAAATAATTCCAGGGTTTTTTCAGATATTTTTGATAAAAAATACAGGAGCCGCTTTTTCTATTTTAAAAGATAATACTATTTTTATTATTATCATTACAATTATTTTTCTTCTGTTTTTAAATTATTATATAATAAAGGAAGAAAACTTTTCAAAACTTTCTATATTATCTTTGGGAATGATTATAGGTGGCGTTTTTGGTAATTTGTTGGATCGATTTATTTATTATGGTGTTATTGATTATCTCTCATTTTGTATTTTTAGGTATGACTTTCCGATTTTTAATTTAGCGGATATTTCTATAACGGTTGGAATTTTATTGGTATTATTTGAGTTAACGTTTTCTAAAATACGTTAATGTGAAGAAATAAGATAAAAATATTGTATAATCATAAATTAAAAATAAACTTATATATGAAAATAAAAAAATAGATTATGTTAATGACTATAAAAAGATGACTTACTTAAATAAGAAACAGGGGCAACTTTTTTATAAATAAAGTATAATTGCTGTTTTTTAGATGAAAAAATATGGTATAATAAAAATAACTAGGATGTGGAAGAATGTTAGATAGATTGGATGAAAATTTAGACATAAAGAAGAAAAGAATGAGTGTTTTAGAGACATATGGGGAAAACTTTCAAGAAAAAGAGTATATAACAAATCCAGCCATAGGTAGGGATCAACAAATTAAGCAATTGATTCTTATTTTATTAACTCCAGAGAAATCTGCTGTCTTAACAGGAAAGCCTGGTGTTGGTAAAACTGCTACTGTAGAAGGTCTTGCTTATCGTATTCAAAAAAATGATGTTCCTGATTTGTTAAAGGGGTATAAAGTTATTAAAATTAATACTTCTGCTTTATTAGGAGAAGATCCTATAACAGGTGAATCAAAAGTTCAAATATTAATCGATGAGTTAAAAAATGAGACCAAATTAATTCTTTTTATTGATGAAATACATACACTTATGGGGAAGACTCAAGATGCTGTTGATTTTGCTAATATGTTCAAGCCAGCTTTAGATAGAGGAGATATTAAGGTGATTGGAGCTACTACTACAGAGGAATATGAGCGTTACATTTTAAGAGATAAGGCTTTTGTTAGACGATTTCAAAAAGTTGAGATTTTTGAACCTACAAGAGAAGAAAATATTCAAATATTGATTGGTACTCTTCCAAAAATTGAGAAAAAAACTGGTGCTAAGATGATGTATACGTCTTTTATTCAAAAGAAAATGATGGAATTTATTACTGACATTACAAGTGAATATAAAAGAATATATGAAATTGGTTCTCGTTATCCAGATGTTTCTTTAACAATTATCCAGCAAGCATTTTCTAATGCTTTGTATGATAATAGAAGTGAAGTTAATGTGATGGATTTTAAAAAGGCAATTGTGAATAGCAAGAATATTTATCCAGATGTTATTGATAAATCAATGCCTCAGTTTGATATGCTGTTTGCAGACCAAATTGCTGAATATGAAGAAAAAAATAAAAAGAAATATGAACGATTATCAGAAGAAACTGTATAATAAGTGGGTGATAAAATGAAATGTAAAAAGTGTGGTAAAAGGTTAAAAGAGCAAGAAAAGTTTTGTACTATATGTGGCTATTACAATGATGATGTGGAACAAAATAGTGAACAAGTAAATGGAAATTTGTTGGATAATGATATTGGTAGCTATTCAGAAGTAAATAACACTAATCTTAATGATATTATTAGTATTAATAGTGCGAAGAGTTATGAAAAAAATAAAAATGATAAAGCAAAAAACTCTATAGAAGAAAATGATTTTTATTACGAGAATGAAAACTTTTTAGAGGCTTATATTGGTGAAGATTATAAACAAATCAAAAAATGGCCGTTTAATATTTGGGCATTTCTATTAAATTGGATGTATTTGCTATATAGAAAATTATATGTAACTGGTATCGTTGGGTTATTTATAACAGGTATTTTTATTGTTTTTGTAAGAAAATATTTAATTGTCTTTTCTCTTATTGTAATGGTTTTTTTAGGATTTTCCTTTAATTATTATTATACTTTTGTTGCTAAAAAGAAAGTTGAGAAAATATTAAAGAGAATGGAAGGTACTGATAATTTTACTTTGTTGAATATTATGAAAGAAGAAGGTGGAGTTAATGCTCCTATGGCTTTAGCCATATATGCTACTTTTCTATTAATTATTTTCTTTTGTTTAGTTAATTTTAAAGTTAATAATAATCATAATACGAAATATTGGAAAGAAAATAGTGAAAATAAAGCAAATTGTGGTTATTTAGTTAAGCTTGCTTATATGGATATTCAAAGCCAAAATAATGTTAGTGAAGTTTTATCTGCGACCTGTAAGATTACTAAGGGTACTATAAAAGAATATGAGATTTATGTTAAGGCTTTATATGAAGAGAGGGATATTTATATTTACTATGTAACTGAAAATAAAAAAATTATATATAAAGATAATACCTCTGATCTTTTTAATTTAGAATTAATACAGGCAAATATGTCTTTGACTCCAGAACAGTCTTTAAGAATGAATAGTTTAAAAGGTATAAAAACTAATTATCAGGATATTTATATTAAGTCTGAAAAAGAAGATGAATTGATAAATAAGAAGAAGAATAATCAAGAAAAATTAAATTATATATTTGAAAAAGAGGAAATTGTACGTTAGGGGGAAAAACTTTCTTTTTTGTACTAGAATGGAGAATTTGTATGTGTGGAATTATTGGATATATAGGTAAAAGAAATACAAAAGAAATCTTAGTAAATGGTTTGAAAAAATTAGAATATAGAGGTTATGATTCAGCAGGAATTGCTTTAAAAAATGAACAAGAACTTCAAATTATAAAAAGTCTTGGTAAGATAACCGATTTAGAAGAAAAAATTTTTCGTGAAGAAACTATTGACTGTCAGTTGGGTATTGGTCATACTAGATGGGCAACACATGGGGAGCCTAGTGAAGTTAATGCACATCCTCAAAAAAATGGAAAAATTACTTTGGTACATAATGGAATTATAGAAAATGCTTCATTGCTTAAAAAAGAACTTGAAGAAGAAGGAGTTGTTTTTAAAAGTTCTACTGATACTGAAGTAATTGCTGCTTTAATTAATAAATATTATACTCATAATATGGTTGAAGCAATTCAAAAAGCTATTGTGAAGTTAAAAGGTAGTTATGCTCTTGCTATTATCAATGATGATGATGCAGATAAATTGTATGCAGTGCGTTGTGAATCACCTTTAATTCTTGGAGTTTCAGATGGAGAATACTTTGTTACAAGTGATATAGGTGCTATCATAGATCAAACAAGAAAGTATGTGTTATTAGGGGAAAATGAAATAATTACTTTAACAAAAGATGGATTTACTATTATAAAGGATGGAAAAAAGGTAGAAAGGTCTATTGAAGTAAGTAATTTAAGTTTAGAAAATGCTAGCCTTTGTGGATATGAGCATTATATGATAAAGGAAATTATGGAAGAACCTATGTTGGTTGATAATTTAATTCAAAAATATAAAAATAATATGGATTTATTACCAGATTTGAATCAGTATGATACAATTCATATTGTGGGATGTGGTTCTGCCTATTATGCTGGGATGATTGGAAAAAATTTTTTTGAAGAAGATGGAAAAATTGTAGAAATAGATGTGGCAAGTGAGTATCGATATCGTAATATCATTTATCATGATAATACTTTAGTTGTTTTGATATCACAATCAGGAGAAACGGCCGATACCATTGCAGCTATGAGGAAAGCAATTAAAAATAAAGCGGATACCTTGGCAATCGTTAATGTAGATGGATCAACTATTGCCAGAGAATGTAAGTATAAAATTCTTATAGAAGCTGGAAGAGAAGTTGCAGTTGCTACGACGAAAGCCTTTATTTTGCAAGTCTTGGTTTTAAGTTTTTTATCTTATAAAATAAATCCAGTTAAAGGATATTTAGAAGAATTAAAAAGACTTCCTCAAAATTTAAAAATATTACTTGATAAAAGTGGCTTTTACAAAAAACTTGCGGATGCTATTTATCAGCATGAAGATGTTTTTTTTATTGGTAGAAGGGTTGATTATGCTATTAGTTTAGAAGGCAGTTTAAAGTTAAAGGAAGTGTCTTATATTCACAGTGAGGCTTATCAAGCTGGGGAATTAAAGCATGGGACTATTTCTTTAATTCAAGAAGGAACAATTGTTTTTGGTATTGTCACAGATGAAATGACTAAAGATAAAACAATATCTAATTTGGAAGAAGTTATTTCAAGAGGGGCAATTCCAATTTATGTAGGAACTGAAGATTGCTCTTACGAAAATAAGATAATAGTACCAAAAATAAATACAAAATTGCAGCCTATTTTAGTGGTTCCGGTTTTACAAATGATAGCTTATTATGTTGCTTATAAAAGAGGTTGTGATATTGATAAACCTAAAAATTTAGCAAAAAGTGTTACAGTAGAGTAAGTATCATTGGCAAAACATAATATTCTTCATAAACTATATTGAAAGGAGAATGTTATGTACTCTTATGGATATCCTGCATACCCAACAAATCAGAATAATGATGGTTTTGGTAGTTGGTGGGTGTTTATCATTATAATTCTTATTTTCTTCCTATTTTGGGGTTTTGGAAATAATAATTGTGGTCCAAATAAATAATATAAAAGACATTCAAAAAGTGTCTTTTTTTGTATAAGAAAACCACCAACTAGTTGAAGGAAAGTTAGTGAGTATTTTTTTAATATTTTTTCTTTTGCTGCTTCTATTCTTTTCTTGTTACTTGTAATGCATTAAAGTTTTTTAATGAATCTGCCCTAAAGCAATATTTATGTTATTATTTGTAATCCGGTTTAACTGAAGATTTAATTACAGATTCAATGAATTTTAAGGAAGGCCAAGAAGTTGTGAAGGTTTATTATAAGAATAATAAGTAAAATGTGTATTTTGTAAAAAGATATTTTAAATTGCATAAATTTATTTATCTTTTTTTTGATGTGTTATAATTGTATTTGAAAATACATTACTATTGGAGGTTTTATGAAAAAACTTATTCAATCCAATTTCATTATCGTTCAAACAATTCTTATCATTGGTGCTATTTTTTTAGCTATAGGTTTTTATTATATTATTGTAAAGGCTGGACTTCCATATCAAGATCCAACAGAAGAAATGCTATACATGTATCATAAAAATATGTATATAGGGGAACATCTAGTTATAATTGGTTTTTTTGTTGAACTTATTGGTGTCATTCTTTGCTTATTTAAGTATCCTAAAATAATATCTATTATATGCAGTGCTATTGGAATTGTTTTGTCATTAAGTGTTTTTTGGATATGTATCCCAATTATTGGATATTCACTTGGGTGGGTAGGTGTTATTAGTTCAACTATCTCATTGATTATTTGTACATTGGATCTTTTGACAACAGTTGGTGAAATAAAAAGTGGTCTTATTTATTCTTGTATCAGTTGTTTAATAAAAATTGTAATTATAATCTTTAATATTATTCATGTTATATTTGATTATGATCATAATTCTTATATTTATTTTAGCTGTTTATTTATTTTGCTTCTAATTCCATCAGTTTTGAATTTTTTTCGATTTGTTTCATTAAAAAAGAGAGGGTGAACTTATGATTGAAAAAGTTAAAAAAGAAGTATTTAAACTATTGAATAAAGATAAAACTGGTCATAATTTTGATCATGTACATAGAGTTTTAAAATTAGCATTGCATTTTTCAGAAGAAGAAAATGTAAATGTTGAAATTTTATCATTGATTGCATTACTTCATGATGTGGATGATTTCAAATTATTTGGGGATGATAATTCTAAAAATCTCTATAATGCTCGACGGATCATGACATTTTGTAAAGTTGATGAAAATATTCAGGAAATTGTTTGTACAGATATTAGTAAAATTGGATATCGGAAACGATTAAATGGATTTTATCCAGAAACATTAGAAGGGAAGTTTGTTTCAGATGCTGATATGTGTGATGCATTAGGAGCTAATGGGCTATTGAGATTAAATGATTATATCAAAAGCTATGGAGTACCATTTTTTAATAAAAATATTTTTCCTAGTGAAAATAAAAATGAAATAATAACAAAAAAGTGTTCTGATAGTGGCGTTTGCCATGTTTTTGAAAAGTTATTAAAATTAAAAAGTCTTATGTTAACAGAAAAAGGAAAAGAAGAAGCTATAAAAAGGCATGATATAGTAGTTCAATTTTTATATCATTTGTTTGATGAAGAAAATAGTCTTGAATGGGTTGAATACCTCAATAATTATCTTAAAAATTGAATGTTCTAAAAGCTAAGAAAGCGATAATTTAGTAGTTTATAATTGTGCTCATTGGAATGATAGAAAATTGGTAAATGCTGATATTGAATGTTTTATAAAGATTGCTTTTGGGGACTGGTGCTATAAATGAAGATAGAAGAAAAGATTTTAAAGAATACTTTCTTTAGTAAATACATATCCTTGAGAAAGTGAAACTGAATGGTTGAGTAAAAATGAAATATATGGTATTTTTAGATTAGATGAAAATGAAAAAATTGTTATAGATATGTATGGTTATTCTAAAGCTCCTGTATCAGAACGTGAGTAAATAAAATATGATTTTTTCATGAAGTTGGTTATTCAATTATAAATTTACGTTCAGCAATTTTTGAACAAAATCAAAAAATGCTAGTATAGTTGAAAATGGTGCTTGTTTAATATCATATCTAGGTATGAGTCAAACAACAGATTCAAGTGCTATAAAACTAGTTGGTGAACATTATTATGAGAAGATGTTTAATGAAACTTTTTTGGTTTTACTTTCTTTTTTAGTAATAAAAAGAGTATATTCTTCTAGTTTTTTAGTTTGGTATCTAATTTATTTAAGAGTAATCAAGAAAAGAGTTTTCAGTAATATTTAGGAGGATGAAAGATGGAATTAAATGTGAAAATGAATGATTACGATAAATTTGCTGAAAAAAGGCATTATGAAGTAACAAATGGATTAAAAAAGTCATTACGATTTGTAGAAAAACCTATGATGATATCAATGTTACCAAATATTGAAGGAAAAAAAGTTCTTTTATTAGGTTGTGGTACAGCAGAAGAAAGTGAACTTTTGAGTAAATACAATCCAAAAAAGATAATTGGAATAGATATTTCAGAAAAATCAATATCTATTGCTTGCTAAAGAAAATTATCCTAATTGTGATTTTTATGTTGGTGATATGTTGAGGCTTCCATTTGAGGAAAATGAATTTGATTTTATTTTTAGTAGTTTAGCAATTAGTCATGTTGAAGATAAAAATAAAGTTTTTGCGGAATTATATAGAGTTTTGAATTATGATGGTGAAGTATTATTTTCAGTTGGGCATCCAATGAGGTTTGCTACTGAAAAAATAAGTTATAATGGTTCTTTTTATCATGTTATAGGATTTGAAGCTGGTAGCGAAGGTTCTCATGTATTAGGAAACTATATGTCTCATACAAAACAAGTAAATCATTTTAAAGATAATGAAGTATTAGAAGAATTTATTGCTTCTCCATCATATTTTTTTGAAGTTCTTATAAATAATCGTTTTGTAGTTGAAAATTTTAAAGAATCAAGATGTATAGATGATTGTAAAGAAGTTGATGAAAATTATTATAATCGATTTCATGAAATACCACAATTTATGGCTTTTTTAGCCAAAAAAAGGAAAAATGATGTTTCGTTATAATTAAAACTTCCTTTTCTAGAATTATTTTATTATTGTTTATTTTGAAGATTTTTCCATAGATATATAAATGACTGGGGAAAGTTAATGAATCAAAAATATGATAGTATAATTAATAGTATTTTTGATAAGCTCAATTATTTGGTACATGGAGATGAATAAATATATAGGAATAAAAGAATTTATTATGTCTTTAATCATCTGTTTTATAATTAACCAAAATTATTATCAGAAGAAAAGATGAGCAAAAAAACTATGTTAGGTTTTAGAAGGAATAACTGAATATTTAGATGTTGTTAAAGAGTAAGACATAATTGAACAAGTAGGTAAAATGATTTTTTTGTTCAATATTTAAGTGTTTTCATTTTTAATTCTTCTTTATGACTGTATAGAAATATATAATAGTATACTATTATTAAACTTAATTCCGTTATTTATAAAAATGGGTATTCAAATAAAGATCAACGTTGTTCTGCAAAATTAACGAAAATAGTTGACAAGTACCAAAATAATGGTATAATTAAAAATGTCTACGGAATTTAGTCGACAAAAGCCTTCGGAAATTTATGGTTAAGAGTCGATTAAAAAAGATGCGGATGTAGTTTAATGGTAGAACCTCAGCCTTCCAAGCTGACTACGTGGGTTCGATTCCCATCATCCGCTCCA
>AUXO013584133.1_pt1 | contig 14663 bp, 12 predicted proteins | sample 768731 | NCBI WGS metagenome assembly AUXO01 (sample SAMN02715735, study PRJNA202380) | gut metagenome | biome: sheep rumen | host: Ovis aries | place: New Zealand: Palmerston North | reverse complement strand
AAGAAGAGAGCAGAAGAAATCAGTGACAGTTCATTTCCTTTGCTCATGTATCCATTTTAAGTGTCACAACCGTCACGACTGTCATCAAGAGTATCAGTACAATATTTTGTACTGATTTTAGCTTGTTTGAGCCAACTGTCCAAAAAATGATACACACAACAGATGAAAGATGTGATATACTAAAGGTGCAGAAACAACGGGAGGTGATACTATGCGCAGGCGCTGGTACAAAATATATACACTGTCGGTGAGGCAGATGCTTGGTTATGCAAAGCCAGACGGAGACAGCTTTACGCTTTCGCTCGGGCAGGCAACCGCACAGAGCTGCATGAAAGGTACAGGCTCGGACAAATCCGAGAACGCGCTGTTCCATCAGATACTCTGCGTGCTGAACATCAGCCCTGACAATGACAAGGCATCGGAGGCACTCTGTAATGTGATATTCTACGCTGATTTCAAAGGGATATTTGACCGCACCTCTGCAAGCTCCTACTACGCTCTGCTTCGCAGGAAAGCAGAAGCTATGTTCAGTCCCAACGGCGTGATGATAGATTTCGGGAATGGAGCACACCGCTATCTTGCCTTTGAGCGCTCACAGAGCATGAGCCGTGAGGGTGTGCTGACCTTTATCCGTGATGATATCATTGATGCAGTCAATGAGCGGATAATGCTTGGTATGAAAGTCGGTCGCTGTCAACTCAGCAAGCTCTACGCCTACAAAGGTCTGATGTTCTCTGACGGTGTGCGTATCGAAGGACTTGCTCTTGATTCTAACAGCGTGATAGTAGTCGATGATCCAGTTTACACGGCAAGGGATATTGATATAATAACAGTGGAGAGTAAGGACAGCGGCGCAGTTCGCACATATGAGAGTGTTGAAAGAAAGCAGGATATTGATATACTCGGCTTTGACGGCGAGGGCATTATCTCTCCGCAGCTTGCAGAGCAGATCTGCGAACAACTCGGTGAGAAACACAATTCGTTCCAGATTCGACTCCCTTTCATAAAAGGTATGTTGCACAGGGTTGATTTCAACAACTTTTTCAGTTGTGCTGGTGTTGAGTATCTGACAGATATATGGGGCGTGAAGCATCAAATTTCCGAGGTCAGCGTGATACTTACAAAGAGTATGGTCAAGTGCCTGGGCTGGCTTAAAGAGAACAATATGTCGTGGTTTGATTACTGGAGTGCTTTTGAGAGGTATGGTCACGCACTGTATATTTCCCAGGTCAGCGGTGATGAAAAAGAGGCTGAAACGGTGTTCAATTACCAGTTCCTCAGCACACTTTCACTGACCTCGGACGAGTTTCGTCCAACTGATCTGCCTCGTTGGTTTGAAGGTGATCCGCTTGCAGACAGCCGCAGCTGGCTCACCAAGAACACCGAGGCTGCCTACTGCCGCCTTTGCAGCGACACAGATTACAAAGTGAGATTATTTACTGATAAGGATTATGCGCCCGAAAGCCGTGAAAGTCTGCTTGCACAGATCATCCTTGCAAATCCAAAGTTCATTCACGAGCCTGCCTATGCTAACATTCTTAAGCAGAGGGCATACAAACTGATAAAGGACTACGCACTCGGTCGGCTGAAAGTTGCAGGCGACAACCGCTTTCTGTCAGGTGACCTGCTTGAACTTATGCACATTTTGGCACTGCGTAACGGTGCCGACAGCGGCAGCGAATTTCTTTGTTTGGTCACGTCTGCTTTGCTTGGCACGGACAGATTCTATGCACCATGCGCTGATTACAACTATCTTGAATGCTGCACTCTGCTGCGCAATCCACATATTGCACGAAACGAAGAAGTGCTGCTGAAGCCTTATCCCGACAGTGATGATATACGCCGCAAGTACCTCGAACACCTTACCGATGTTGTAATGATAAGCGGTAACTCTCTTGCAGCCGCGCGGCTCGGCGGTGCAGATTTTGACGGTGATATGGTCAAGATAATAACCGATGACATCGTCAACCGTTGTGTGAGGAGGAACAGCGAAAATGACTATCCACTGCTGATGATTCCCTCGGAAAAGCCTGTGGAAAGCGATGCAAATGACTGGAAGGCTCGTTTTGAAACTGTAAAAAGCACATTCTCATCAAGGGTTGGACAGATATCAAATGCGGCGCTGAACAGAAGCGTTATCGCATACAACGAGAACAGCAGTAACGACAACCGTGAGCGCTGCCGCAAGGAGACAGAGACTCTTGCGATACTTACCGGTCTTGAGATCGACTCAGCCAAGACAGGTGTTAAACCTGATCTGTCAGAGTATCTTGGGAACAAGGATATTCCAAGGTGCCGATTTCTGAAATACAAAACAATGCTTGACAAAAACGGTAGTCGGAATAACGGTGAGAACAGACAGCAAGCCGAGCATTTCTTCGACTTGCCGAAATGGGAAGGTGTTGACTCCTGCCTTGAATCTCTGCCGAAATATGCTTACGAATTGAGCGAATATATGGGATACATATCGGGTGAACCTGTGCCTGCGAGTGAGCTGTTTGTTTTCGCTGCTATGTCTGATTGGAAGGACGGTCTTGATAAGGTTATCCTTGAAAAGCTATCCTCACTTATTGCTGATTACAACAAATGCCTTGCAAGGATAAGATTCGTGATACAGCCACCGAAGAACAAGCCGCGTCTGAACGATATGTCCCGTATCCTGACCAAGCGAGGACAGGACAATATTTATGATATTGATGCAATGTATTCGGCACTGGCAGAGATACCCGCAGAGAGAATATCGCAGATAAGAGAAGATATCCGCAAGAGAAAATGGCAGTTTGCCCGTCCGCAGCAGAGGGAGGATATGCTTTCAGAGTGGCTGCCCGAGATGGGAGAATACTACGAGTTGTTCAGCGATTTCAGAGAGTCGGGCTGCAAGCTGCTGTGGGACTTAGTCGCAGACATATACGATGAAAACACACAGTCGGAAGGCAAACAATATTTCCGCAAGAATGACAGCGAACAGTATAAAATGATGATGACGGCATACATCGAAAAAGGTGCAGATAAGTATTACCGTGATGCTGTCTGCGGCAAGTGCCGCCAGCTGCTTGAACAGATAATAAAGCCTGATGAGGCGGTCAAGTATTTGGAAGCCCTCGGCAAGCGCCGAGAGATGTTCGAACTGGTGCCCGAGTTGATATTGCAGAATGTTAGGAGGCGCGGTGATGCTTAATGAAATCGAAGAATTCAAGGCTTACACGGCAAAGCCGAAATACAGTCACAAAGGCAAGCGTGACACAAGCTATTTCGGGCGATTCAGCTATGATATGCTGACTGAGTTCATTGGATTACAGCGGGTGCTGACAATAATTGCGCGAGGCTATCTGTTTCGCAGCGGTGATCCTTATGACAACATTGAATATGCACGCCGCGCACTCTGTGCATGGTGCAGTCTGCCGGGGAAGAATCCTGAGGGCAAGGAAAACGAGTGGCAGTTTAATATCAATTTTGGAGAGTACCATGATGAATTCCCTGAACTTGTCGGCAAGGACGGAAAGGGCTGGTTTTACAAACACATTCACGGGATAACAAACTATATGGAGAAGAATGTGATAACAGACTCGCACCCATTTAATATGCGGTACGAGAAGCTTCGGTCGGGATTCAGGACAAAATGGGAGAACAAAGTGAAACAGTTCCAGATACCTCTGTTTTCAGATGCTACAAAGGGTGCATGGGTGCTGACTTTTGACGAGATTCTTTCCGATGCAATCGAGGCAGGTGAACTTCGGGACAAGAGTTTTTCTTTTTCTGCTGATCAGAAGGAACGCATAACTGCGGCTCTGCCGAAAGGATTGCCTTGCCACGCCGCAGAAACTCTGCTCGCCTACTGCATTGCCAACAAGCCCGAGGACAGCGACTGGACTGTTATCCCTGTGACTAACTTTGACGCATATTTCGGCAGCACGATGTTCAGCAAGAAATGGCTGTACTGTATGCCGGAGAGCTTGTTCGTGAGGGACAAAGCTAACTGCGGGGTTTGCAGAGGTAGGGAGATGATATGAAATAATCCGCACATATTTTGCTCGGTCTAGAAAACTGCTTGTCGGTATGGCAAAAGAAATCATTTATGCGTTTGGACAGCTGAACTTTCGACTGCAGATGTCTCTATGTATTTTCTTTATATTCAACATATTATAGGTGTAAAGAGGTGACAATTTGATTGACAGATCTGCCGACATCTGTTATAATAAAAGGGATAATACAACTTGTTTTGTAGGCGTTCTTATGGATCGTATAGTAGAGAGTTTTTTGAAAGAATTCTAGAAAAACTTTGGTTTTGATAAGGAGAAACTATGAGATATAAAAGCGAAACAAAGGAAAAGTCAAATGGAGTGATTTACACTCCTAAAGAAATGGCTGATTTCCTTTCAAACGAGCTTATATCATACCATATTAATAATTATGATGATGAGATTTATGTTTTAGATCCTGCTGTTGGTAATGGAGAATTACTTTTATCAATAGGCAGTTTGTTAAAAAAACGATATCCAAACAGAAAACTTGTTTTAGTCGGCTATGAAACTGATAAGGAAGTTGCCGGAACGACCTCTAAAGAATTAACTTGCTTCTTTCCAGATGATAAGGTAGAGATTATTCATCATGATTTTCTTTCGGTTGAGCCAACACTACAGTTTGATTTTATCATTGCAAATCCACCATACATACGGACACAGATTCTTGGTACAGATAAAGCTCAGCAACTTGCAAATAGATATTCTTTAAGCGGTCGTATAGACATATATTATGCATTTTTACTGTATACTAAGTCATTCTTAAAGAAAGATGGCATAGCTGGATATATTACTTCAAACAAGTTCTTTACGATTAAATCTGGAACTACTGTGCGAGATTATATGACAGAAAACTATCAAATAAAAAGAATTGTTGATTTTGGTGACACAAAGCTGTTTAATGCTTCCGTTCTTCCGTGCATTGTTGTTTTTACAAACGGGAAAACTTCTAATCCCGCTGAGGTTAAATTCACATCTATCTATCAGACAGATGAAAATGAACAAGCTCTCATTTCATCGATTTTTGAAAAGATAGACGCAAATGGAGTATTTGCTATTTCCGATGGAAGAAAGTTTGAGTTCAAACAAGGCACATTACGTAGCGTAGAAAAAACCACTTTATGGACTATTTCCTCAGATGAATCAAAACAATGGCTAAAAACCGTTGAAAAACATACCGCACATCATCTGTTTGAGATTGGTAAGATCAGGGTTGGTATTAAAACAACTGCCGATAATGTTTTTATAGGTGATGATTGGTCTGGCGAATTAAGTAAAATTGAATTGCTCAGACCATTAATAACTCATAGAAATGCTGGCAAAATAATTCCTAACAGCACGGATACCTGGCAAGTATTATACACGCATACAAGCGTTAATGGGAAAAAGGCTGTATACGATATTGAAAAATATCCTTATGCCAAAGAGTACTTATATCAGCATTATGAGCAATTATCATCAAGAAGCTATGTACAGAAAGCACATAGAAATTGGTATGAAATATGGGTTCCTCAAAACCCTGGCAGTTGGAAATCTCGAAAAATAGTATTCAGAGACATTTCCGAAACACCTCAGTTTTGGTTGGACGAAAGCGGCGCAATTGTTAATGGAGATTGCTATTGGATAGAAATTAATTCCGATGTAAGTGAGGAAATGGTATATCTCACACTTGCTGTCGTAAATAGTAAATTCATTGAAAAATACTATGATACAAAATTTCATACCAAACTCTACTCTGGTAAACGAAGATTTATGACGCAATATGTTGAGAATTTTCCTCTTCCTTCACTTGATAGCCCATATGCTCAAAAGGCAATTGCAGTTGTTAAAGAAATAATTTCGGGACTCCCCTCTGAAGAAGAATCCCGATGCATAAGTTATCTCAACAACTTGGTTGACAATATGTTTACCGTCACTTCTTGAAGAAATCAGACGGCAGTGGAAGCTGTATCTTTGCGTTTTGTTTCTTGCCTTGAAACAACGGAAAGTTTTTTGTGAAATGAAGCCCATTGGTGATATACACTTTATCAATGATTACCGTTCCACGGACTTGATCTACAATTCCATCAAATATAGCGTATCGTACATCTTCACTGAAGAATGCTTTTCCATAACAATTTATAATACAGCTACCATCTTCCGGAGAATGCAAACCCAAGTCGATTGTCGGAGAGGTTTGAAGCTTTATTTCAAGTAATTGATTACGCAAATCAGGGTATCTTCCGTCATCTTCGTAAATTGAATACCCAAGAGCTTCACACACAGCACTGTGAATTACCGCACCTCTATTTCTTTCTTGGGTTGCTGAGATATAATTGAATTCACATCCTTCGAGAGTGATTAATCTTTCAAACAACTCAGAAATCGGCAGAAGACTCTCTGGATTCGGATAGTCATTTGGATTGAATTGTCTTAAATCCGGGTTAAACTTACAGATAACATCCATAAGATTATCTGTATCTGCTGTTGCAAACAGATGACTCCGATTAAAGTGATGCATAGTTGCTTGATACTTTGTTGTTAGTTTTCCAGTGTTGTCATAGTAAGCAAGCTCATCGCCAGTAATAACTCGAACGTTTGTGACAATATCATTGTCATTAACCTCAAGGAAAACATACCGTCGGTCTGGCATTATTTCTTCATTCCAGATTTGCACATTGAGCGACTTTTGAGTGTAGACATCAAAGTTCTGACCTAAAAAACGCGGTTGAGTTTTCTTAAAACTCTTTGGAATAGGATAACCTAAGCATTCACAAATCTTTTGTTTTACTACTTTGGATCGTGTTCTTAACGGCATCCCTTGCAAGGATTCTCCGACCATAGCTTCTTTGATGATTTCTTGTAATTGTTCGGTAGGAATATACAGTGTTTCATTATTCGAATCTATTATTTCATAAATGGTCAATCCACTTTCAGCTATATTTATTTGATAGTTAATCATCCTTAGTCCTCACTTTCATTACTATCTATAAACAGTTGATATGTTTCGATTCCCAAAGCGTCAGCAATACGCTGGATATTTTCAAGAGCAATACTTCTCCTGAAGCATTCTATATCACTGATATAAGTCCTGTGTAATCCACATTTCTCAGCAAACTTTTCTTGTGACAGTCCTTTTTGCGTACGATACTTTTTAAGATTTGTTCCAAACACTTTAACTATATCCATAAAACAATCCTCCAATTTATCAATATTATACAACATTGAACACAATAAGCCGACAGACAATAAGTGTACCTGTTCAATAGAATACCAAAAGCCTCTGTAATTGTTTTACTAAATTACAGAGGCTTTTGGTCCGTTTTGAATCACGCTAAATTCTTTGTTCCATAAACAAAATTACACAGTTAATGTCAAACACATCTATTTTGTTATTTAAGCAAATCCTGGTAAAACGGTGCAACTTCTGAAAGAAAAGGAAAAACCTTATCTGCAAAAGTTAGCAGCGAACAACAAGCACTTGCAAACTTAACACCTACATCAAGTCTTTTAAGCAACTTAAATTGAGACTTAACTTTTTGCTCATCAGGATTTCCAGTTTTAAGTTCAGATTCAATTATACCAATACTCTCTTCCGCATCAGCTCTATCCTCTGGAGATAGGTTGGGGTCAAGAGCTGCTTTCATAGTATCAATCAGCTTATGTAGTTCTTCAGTGTTAATACCGTTATTATTTTGAACGGCTGTAATGTTCGCACTATCATTCGCAATATTTACTTGCTGACCATGGATGTTATAAGTTACATTATCGTCCATTCCCATCTCGATACCTACTTTCTTTAAGTAATCACTAATATGGTTGATAAATGCTAAAACAACACAATGATTAAATTCTTTTAACATTTCAGCAAATTTATTCGATGACGAATACGGTGTTATTATCCCGAGCGGAAACCGATCATAATCACGATTACAAATTATCTTAATATAAGAGTATATCTCTGATGTTTCAACATCTTCATTAAGGCTAAATTGAATCTTACCACCTTGATGTAAACACTCGTCAAATAGAGACTCCATTTCAACATTATAACCACCACAACTGCTTATATATTCCATTATCAACTCATTAGATTCTATATAATTACAGAATCTTCTCAGGTCATCAAGATAGTTACCATATGATGATTGCAACAAACGATTGGAAACACTGTTGAATTTTGACATAATTATTTTTAAAGCCACCTTATTGATCTCCAAACTCTACACCTCCACAAAACGGGCAAAAACTTACTGACATTTTTAATAAAGGATTGACTTTTGCCGATCTATCACAACACCTATAATTATATTCAACCAAATCTTCTATAGTTGAATATATAGGAGACTCATGAGCTTTTTTAGGTCTTCGTCCGGTCTTATATTTTACAAATTTGTTGTGTGCAAACTGTCTTTCTATTTTCTTCGAAAAATCATATAATTCATTTTGTACATAGTTCGTTATCATAGCGTTTGCAAGTTGAATCACATCATCTGTGATATATGTTTTGCTAATTAAGCCACAATTGGGGCAGAATATATTCAAAATCTCATCTGATTCTATATCATGTGGAGTGCATTTGAATAATTCACCACAGTTTTCACATTGTAACAGTACATATCCATCATCATCAGAAGGAATAGAAATCTTAAATGATATTGTATCGCTCATAGAAAATTCTCCTTAGTTCAGATTGAATATCCTTTTATCAAATCAAATTAAAACACTCCGTAATTACTCCACCATCTGATTAATCTTAATTTCATATGTATATTATACCACGCATTTCTAAAAAGCACAAGTTTTTCAAGAAAAACTTGAAAAAATGTGCATATTATGCTATAATAATATAAATTCGAAACCGTATACAGAAAATAATCTTATTATTCTTACCATCATATGCTTGAACATCTTCTGGAAGTATATGGCTTTATCTTTTTAAAACTAGTTGATAGAGTAGGAAGACCGTTTACAAGTATTCTTGCGGAGTTCCTAAAACTAATGACAATGAAATAGAGTCTGAAAAAGGAAGTGACTATAAATGGGTGCTGATGTAAATAAAGTAGCTCAAGATGCTATTAATGCTATCGCTGGAAAAATCAAAAACTTAAAGCATTTAAACATTATTGTTGCAGGCAAAACAGGTGTAGGAAAAAGCACTCTTATTAATGCTGTTTTCCGTGATAATCTAGCTGAAACCGGAATGGGGAAACCTATCACAAGTCATATGAGGAAAATCACTAAAAAAGATGTACCTTTATCAATTTATGATACTCGAGGCTTTGAGTTAGGTAAGGAAGTCCAGGCTGAAGTAAAACAAGAAGTAATAGAAACAATTAATAAAGGTTTAGCCACAAAAGATATTAATGAAGCGATTCATTGTATTTGGTATTGTATTAATACAGCTTCAAATAGAATTGAACCTGAAGAAATAGAGTGGCTAAGAGAACTATCCCAAGGAAATCAGATAACCCAAGTCCCTATAATAATTGTGCTTACTCAGTCTTTTTCAAAGAAGAATGCTCAGGCAATGCGAACAGCATTATTAGATGAGAATCTTGATATTATTCAGATTATCCCTGTACTAGCTGAAGATTATGAAATAGAAGACTTAGGTATTGCAAAATCATATGGTTTAGATGTCTTAATACAAGTAATGGAAGAAGCTCTTCCAGATGAGTTGATGGATACTCTTCAAAATGTCCAAATCGCATCTTTACAAGCAAAAAAAGCTAGAGCACAGGCGGCCGTAGCAGCTGCTGCAACAACTGCTGGAGTAGAAGGAGCTACCCCCATCCCCTTTGCCGACTGTGCATTATTAATTCCTACCCAAGTTGGTATGATTGCCTCAATTACCGTCATTTTTGGGTTCAATATCAACAAAAGCATTATAACCGCATTACTTTCGTCAAGTATTGGTGCTGGCGGCGCTACACTGTTAGGAAAAACCGTTGTTGCCGGATTGCTAAAATTCTTCCCAGGTGCAGGATCTATTGCCGGTGGAGCTATATCTGCTGGAACTGCAGCAGCAATTACTGCGGCTCTTGGTGAAGCATACATTGGAATAATGGAATTAGTATTCAAAGGTGAAATGAGTATTGATGATTTGGGGACTGCAAAAGGAGAAAAAACTATGGCTACCCTTTTTAAAGAAAAACTAAAAGCTTCCAAATAGTACTATACATCGTATCGAAAGAACTGCAACTGGTGATTAGCTATGATAAACATTAATAACAAAGAATGGTCGGAAATAAAGCTTGATGATATTCAACAGTTATTGTCTGAAGATAACGATGAGTCGTTCTTTTTTGAGTATAAAGAGGATGATATTGAGCCACACAAATTAATAAAAGAAATATCTGCATTTGCTAATACTTATGGAGGATATGTTATAATCGGAGTAAATGATAATAAAGAAATTGTTGGCTGTACAAAGTGGACAGAACATAAAATAAGCAATGTCATTCATGATTCGCTCTCACCAACTCCTGTATTTGATATAAAATGCATTAATGATGGTAACAGTAAAATAATAATAATAAAAATTGAAGAGGGAGCTGACCCACCTTACATCACAGGAAAAGGTTATATATATGAAAGGGTATCATCTGGTTCCTTCCCTATAAAAGAATCATACAAGCTAACCCATCTTTACGAGAAAAGAAAAGATAACATAAAAATACTTGAGAGGAAAATACTAATCGACGATATTCCCCTAACATCATTACCTGCTAACTTGTGTGCGACATTAGATATTGGATTTTCAATAAAATGTTCAGAACCAAAAAGTGTTTATGACTCATTCTTGAAAGCATCTCCAGAAGGTATTTCCGATTTGTTGAAAGTACATGATGCTGAATACAGTATTACAAAATTAGGTAATTCTTATTTTATTAGCTTTGGTAAACTAAGTGGTCCAAAAACTAGTTTGATACCCGCCAACTTACATCAATTTATTGAAATAATGGCTGATGGGAGTTCTAAACTAAGAATCCCATTATATTCTATGGGAAATGATGATAGTACGGTCGATTGTACCCGTATCATTTCAATACCAGGGTTGTTTAAAAATATATACTCCTTGTTTTTTGGTAATCTTCTAGAACTAGGTTTTATTTATGCTTATAGATATGAACGCTTAAATGTTTATAGACAGTTTATCCCATTCATTGAAGATCCTAAAATAGAGAATCCATTAAATAACCATGCTTTAAAATATGGTAATAATATAATTGTGACCGGTAATAGACACCCTAAGAATGATTTTGAATTAATTGACATGAGTTCATTTGACTTTTGGGGAATCCCTTACAATGATATTGAACTAAAAAAAGCTCTTTTTGAACCAAGATACAGTCATATAGGTTACATAGATGATTTTGTTATAAACCCTTGATATAATATCAGCAATAAGCTAAAGCATTTATTATGACATGTGATGCAATAAACTAATTTGCACTAAAGTAAAACATCCTTGCATAAAGGAATATATAGGAGCTATTATATGACCAATTCAAAACTTCCAGAAGTTTTTATTTCATATGCTGCAGATATCTTGGCAGAAACAAATTCAGGATTGAGCGGGATTCAAATAATACAATACTGTAATGCATATGCTGTTGATTTTGGCGTTGATATCCCCATTACATCTTCTGATTTTGGTCGCTTTGGGAGCAAGGTTCCAAACAAGCGTACTGCTCTTCGCAAAAACCTTTCAAAATTTAATGGACAACAACAATTTGTTATTATAAAAGAGCTTTCAGAATTGCCACATTTTAATAATAATCCAGATGCTAAGGAACTCCGAAAAAAACTATTTAAAAGATATGCTTCCTTTTCACTTATGCCAATATATGATCAGATTATTGAGCACACAGGTTGGGAACGAGTCGATCGTACAATTGAAGAAATGAATAACCGACTAAAAGTCGCAGATACAGAGGAAAAATATCAAGCGATTGGTATGCTGGGGAGAGAAACGCTAATTTCGATAGCACAACAGGTTTTCATAAAAGAAAAACATCCATCGGTTGACGGAACGGATATTGGTCCAACGGATACAAAGCGGATGCTTGAAGCATATATTTCATACGAACTCAGCAACGAATCAGAAAAGGTTGTAAAGTATGTCAAATCAGCCGTTGATATGAGTAATCAATTGACACATGATAGAAATGCAACCTATCGTGCAGCAAGCATTTGTGTTCTTGCTGTATCTTCTATCGCCAATCTAGTAAAACAAATAAAAGAAACAGAAAGCAAGGAAAAAATGTGATATCTAATGCCGAAAAAACATCAAATAAAACAACCTGAAAAATGCAAGAATTGCTACAAAGCAACCGACTGCGAGTTTTTGAAAAGCCTGTTACATATACCATTTGACGCCAGCGGTGTAGTGCTGGATTGCAAAGCATTTTATACTGTCTTTTGTGAACTGGAGGAAAGGTGTCGTGTTCCATTTGATGACCCTGAAAAAATGAAACAGTATCACGAAGAATCCGATGCTGGAAAGCGCCCATTTCTTACGCCCACAATGGTAACAAACGGTGTTCTTGCAGCAGAATTGGCAATAAAGGCATTGACACTATACGAAACTGGGGAGTTTGACTGTATTCACAGTATTGATAAGCTTTTCTACTCTCTTCCAGGCAATCACAAAACTACACTAACCAACCTGATTAACGAAGAATTGCACCAAAATGATGAAACATTGAAAATGAATCTTGAAACGATCAGCAACTTCTTTCAGGAATGGCGATACTTCTTTGAAAGTGAATCAATTGGCTATAGTGATTTCCTTTTGAAATTCATTCACATTGTCTGCGATTATTCAATTTCTATAATTGAGGAAGCATAAATGCTTATGAAATAGACGCATCATGTTTTAATAGTATTATTCTTAGAAAACTATAACAGCATTATGCCGTTTTACCGTAATGTTAAGGAAGAAGGTATAGCTCTGTGGAAAGCATCTTAAAAGAATTATCCGAAGAGGAACTCTTTCAGCTTATCGACAAGTCTTTGCAAAGCGCAGACAAAGGTTGCTATAAAGATTCAGAAGAATTCGAGGATGAACTAAAATCAATGCTGGGAGTTTAGTGATAGGGATTTTTGCAATTTTGGTCCTTATTAATCCTGTAACTCTCGGTAGTCACGGCTTTTCTTGGTCCTTATTTGGTCCTTATTCGAGCAAAAAGCTGCCTGAAAGCGCCTTAAGCTGCCAAAAGTGCAGAGTGTGGAAACCTCGAAACAGCGGCGTTTAGCGCAAATTGCTTTAGACCAGCAAAAGCGTTCCATAGCCTTCAAGTCCCACCATCTGCACCACGAAAAGCTCGTATTTACGAGCTTTTCTTTTTGCCTTTTCTTATTGGTCCTTGTCTGGTCCTTATTGGTACTTACCGCCGCAGCCTGTTCAGACTGCGGTCTTTTCATCGTCCGTTCTGTCAAACAGAACATTTGCAACGGCTCTCAGGTTTTCGGGTAGATGTATGTTTTTTATTTGCACCTCCAAAACAAAAACAGCCGGGTTTTATCCCGACTGTAGCTGCGTGATCTTACATTTATCTCACCTTACAGATCCTCGTATCTGAGACCGCACAGATTATACTCCTCATCCCTCATGATCTCAAACGGAACACCTGCTTGTTCAAGCTCGCAAAGCAGTGCTTCAAAAAGCTCCCTTGATGAATTGCACTGAGCAAATGCGACAAAGAAGCTGTTGTTTATGCAGGCGATCTCGCACATAACATCAATCGAGCGCACTTCCGCAAGGCAATAAAGCTCCTTGATATATGGGTCAAGAGGACCGAAGCTGCGGCTGTTCACATAGGAAACTGATGCAGTCCAGCGGGTCGCTGATGCAGCTTTAGGAAGAATATCCAGTTTCATTTGCAGCGGCATCGCCTTCATTTTTTCAAATCCCATTTTTCTCGTTTTTATATACCACGCTGAGTTTTCGGGCTGTGCCTGGAGCATAAGCTGACCTCTTGTCATGGTACACAACTTCATAATGTCATCAAGCTGACGTTTTTTCGGGAAATCAAGCTCGTAGGCATTGGCAAACATTCTGTAATTCTCGGAATTGCCAAGCATGGATTTATGGTCTATCGCCACGGACACGGTGACAGTTTTTTCGCTTTGGGGATCAACACGTCTTATTGCCCTTGCGATGAGCACCGCCATAAGCACGTTCGGGCTTCCGTCGTTTTCCTTGCAATACTTCATTACAGCGCTCACAGGCATTTTAAAGTAATAGATATGATCCGCTTCACCGTTTCGTGACGGCAGACGGTAAAAATCCGCAGTTGGTTTTTTCTCATAAAGCGGACCTTGTATGCTGTCGGTATCAACAGCTGCAAAAGGGTCGCCTGTTTCAGATACGGGTGCCTCGCTTCCGGGCAGACGAAAACCCTGAACAGGAAAAGAGGCACCTGTTTTCTTGGAAAGATATACAAATAACAGGCTTTTAAAAAATGGTGATACGCCTGCACCGTCAGACAAAGTATGATTCATTTCAAGGCAGATCCGGTTTCCCTCATATTTGATCGCTGCAAGGTGATAGTTAGCTTCTTTTGAAGCAAGCTCTATCGGTGCCCAGGTATTTCGCACGGTCATAGGCAGCGGATTGGGTACAACAACGATATCGTTATCCTCGATCTTCGCTCT
>AUXO013613589.1_pt1 | contig 14666 bp, 14 predicted proteins | sample 768731 | NCBI WGS metagenome assembly AUXO01 (sample SAMN02715735, study PRJNA202380) | gut metagenome | biome: sheep rumen | host: Ovis aries | place: New Zealand: Palmerston North | reverse complement strand
GGCAAAAAAAATCAAAATTTGTTGTAATGGCAAATAGTTGCCTGTCGGATTGGGCTAAAAACGGCAGTTATAGGTAATTTTGTTGGTGTGAATGCTGTATTTATAATCTGAAATAGTATAATTGTTATGATTAGATTGAATTGTTTCTTCCAGGCAAAAAAGGGTCATTACAACGAGGCGTTGGAGGCAGCTATACTGCTGACTGCAGCAAGTCAGAAGCATGGTGGTTGTATTGCGTATGATGTGTTTGAGAGTGCTACGCGCAAGGATGTGTTCATGATTTGCGAGACGTGGGCTGACCAGGCATCGCTGGATGCGCATAGCAAGACGGACGAATTTGCCCAGTATGTAAGCTGTATGGAGGCGTGCGGTGAACTGAAACTGGAAAAGTTTGAGTTTTGATTTCGTTACCTGTAATTGCTCTGTGTGCCCTATATAACTATCCACAGCAGGGTCATATACATTGATGCAAGTAGCAGGTACATGTCGGTGACGGCAAATCCTGACCGGGTGAATGCGTTGCTGTAGTATTTGTGTCTTGTGGGATAGTAGCGCTTGATAATATATGTGCCTGCATAATATACTGTGAAGCCTGTGAGAATGCCTATGGCTGTCCCGCACAGGACGTCACTGGGATAGTGCATTGCCAGGTATATGCGGCTGATACCGACGAGTAATGCCCATACATATAGGGATATGGTGGTTATCCTGTGGCGAAATACGAGGGAGAGGTATGCGGCTACTGCAAAGACATTGGCTGCGTGTGAGCTGGGAAAGCTGTAGCCGCCACCACGGCCTGCTGGAATACGCAGGCTGTACATGATGTCTGGTTCCAGACTGGGACGCAGGCGGTGGAAGTATGGTTTTAACAGGGTGGATGTTATCTGGTCGGCAAAGAGTATGCATAGTGCTATGCCGAGTAGCATGGGCAGGGATTGGGATATCTGGCGGTCCTTGGATATGATATAGATGGTGACGAGTAGCATTAGCGTCCATGTGGTGGTAGAGGACAGGGATATCATGATGCTGTCCATGAACTTGTTGTCGCAACCGTTGAGTAGAAACAGTATGTATCGGTCCATATTGGATGTCCTTTGCTTGTGTGGATGAGGGGGTGGTGAATCAGATTTTCTGGAATGTGTTGCGCTGTATCCATCCGGACTTGCCGTCGGCTATGGTTATTTCGACCCAGTCCTTCATACTGTCATCCTTGATATCAATGCGTGTTCCCTGGTGGATGACGAACAGGTCGTTGCCGTTTTTCTCGGGGGTTGACTTGACGGTAACGGCGGGTTGCATCAGTATGCCTGAGTTGTGGTGCCTGTTATAATGGCGCTGGCTGTAGGCGCAGATGTTGCTGAGCAGGCATAGCAGTATGCCGATGATGGCTGAGAAGAAGCCTATCTTGCGCAGAAGGATATTGCGTCCCCACAGGTATATGCCTGCCATAAGCAGGGTGAAAACGAACAGGAATATCGCAGTGTGCGCCCAACGGGTTACTGACATGGAGCGTGTAAGGCTGTGCCAGGCGGATACGATGAACATGTTGTGGGCGGGGGTTATGCGGTCTATTGTCTTGCTGCGTGCCATTGCAAGATTGTGATTGACGTCTGAATCGGATGGGTCAAGCTTGGCTGCGCGTTCGAACCAGAGTATGCTGTTAGGATAGTCTTCGAGTCGATAATATGTGCATGCCAGGTTGTAGTATATGCTGAGGCTCTGTCCCTGTGCGGCGAGTTGCAGGTACAGGTCGCGTGCTTGTTTGTATTGGCGTGCGGCGTATGCCGAATCGGCTTGTATCTTGATGTCACCAGGTGTGGCTGCCTGGATTGTGACTGCTGTTGTAAGCAGGAATACTGCAAGTAGCAGTACTATGGTGCAGATGTGTCTGTTTTTCATTGGTTGCGTGTCTCAGATGACGTTTTCCATTTCGTTGATTGCCTCGATTGCCGAATGGTATATCGTGTCCATTGTCTGGCTGGGGTCACCGGGGGCGAAGCGTGCAAACTCGCATTGTGACAGGACGTCGATAAAGCGTGTGACGAGCTCCTCTCCTACCCCTCGCTGGCGGAATGTGAGTGCGACGTTGTCCTTGTTCAGTTCCTGGGTAGAGATATTAAGCTTGTCGCCTGCATATCCGAGCAGTGCCCTGAGCACCTCGTCATAGAATGCGTTGGCGTCGTTCCTGGCGAGCAGGACGGAGGCTTTTTTCAGTCGCTTCTGTGCTGCGCGTGATGCGCGACGGCCTCGCTGGCGTGCTACATTGGCGTTGAGTTGTGCCTGGCGACGCAGGAGGGCAAATGCTGTGCCGAAGATTGCCAGTATGCCGATATACGTCAGGATGTATGGTGTTGTTCCGAAGTAGTCGTCCTGGTTTTTGACAATGTCTGCATCGCCTTTCATTATGTAGTGGATGTCGTTGCTGAGGACCTTGAGGTCTTCCTGCGAGTTGCTGTGTCGTGTGCCTCTGCCCTTTGCGACGTTCATCGTGTATTTGTCGGTCTTGAGTGTTACGTATTTGCCGGATTGGATGTCGAAATAGGTGAAATTCATCGGCTCTATCTCGTATTTACCCTCGTGACGGGGTACGATGATGTAGTCAAAGGCTAAGTTGCCTTCGTTGCCTTGGGCACTGATTTTTGTCTTGTCATCGGTCTTGGGGTCGTAGGATTCGAAGTCTGCGGGGAAATTGGGCTTGGGGGCGCTGATGAGTTTCATGTTGCCGCTGCCCGATACAACCAGACAGTATGTGGATGCATCGTTTGCCTTGACGTCGGTGGGGCTCAGGCTGGATGATATGGCGTAGTGTCCTACGGCTCCGCTGAAATCATCGGGCTTGGGCGTAGGCAATGACTTGACGTCTATGTCTATCGCTGGGGTTGCAATTGTCTTGACTACAACGTTGGCAAGGCCGCCACCGTTGAAAAATTCGTCAATAAGGTCCATCGTGGGATTTACAATCTCGCACTCGGCATCGAAATTGACGCTGGGAATGTGCAGATGGCCGCCTTTCTGCGGTATGAGTACGTATTTGCGCCATACGGCTGTAAGATAGCGGCGTCCGTTGTATGTCTCGGCTGAGAGAGAGAGCTGGGGTTTGTTTTCCAGTTCCTGGCAATGGAATCCGTCCAGTTCGGGCATCTTGCCTGTGATATTGCGCAGGTGTACGGCGGAGTATATCTTGTATGTCAGGACAAGGGCTTCCTGCTCGTAAACATTGCGTTTGTTTACCTCGGCTGTGATGAAGAGGTCATCCTTGCTGATGTTGCCTGATGTGGATCTATGTGAGGGGGATGATGGCTGGTGGGTGCCGGGTGACTGGTGTCCCTGTCCTTTGTTGGCACTTCCCTGGCTCACCGTGACCTCGGCTGATCTGCTACGGCAGTTTTTGCCTTTTGTACGGATTGTGATGGCAGGTATGTGGAACTTGCCTTTCTGTCGTGCTACGAGTGTCAGGGATATGTATGTTACCTCGCGCTGTGTGGCACGGCCGTTGATATAGCTGTACTCGGAACTGGAACTGATGCTGGGGCCGTATAGGATGTCGAAGCCGGGAAAATCTCCGAGACTGACATCCTCGATCGAGGAGACATCGATGGTATAGACGACCTGTATCTTCTCGCCTACGGTACAATGACTGGGGGCGTCAAGCTTGACTGTCTGTGCGTATATTGACGCACACAGGAGTGATAGTATGAGTAGTGTATATAGTCTGCGTAATTTCATATATTACCACTGTTTGTGCAGATGGCGTCTGGACTTGTCTTGCTGGGCACGCTGAACCTTCTGCTGGGTATTTTTTTCGTTTTGCATGACTGCCTTCAGGAGCTGCTCGGCATTTTCCCGGGACATCTGGTCGGGACGCGGCTTGGGTTTCTGCTCGTTGGGGTTTTGCTTATCCTTGTCTTGCTTGGGTTGCTGCTGCTTCTGCTGCTTCTTGTCTTGCTGTTGTTTCTGTTTGTCGTCCTGGTTCTTGTCCTGATTCTGCTTGTCCTGCTGTGGCGGGTTCTTTTTGAGCATATAGAGTGCCATGAGGTAGTTGTAGCGTGACTGGTCGTTGTCGGGGTCACGGCGCAGGCATTCGCGATAGGCGGCGACGGCTTTGTCGTATTGTTTGTCCTGATAGAGTATCAGTCCCATGTTGTGGAATATGTCCGAGAGGCGCCTGGGGTCCTTCTCCAGGCGGGCGGCCTTCTGAAATTCGTTGATTGCTTCCTGGGGATTGCCCTTGCGGAGCTGTGCGCAGGCGAGGTTGTAGTGTGCCGTGGGGTTGTTGGGATTGTGGTCAACTGCCTTGCGGTACTGGATAATGGCTTTCTCGGAATTTTTCTGTATATCAACGGTGTCGCGCATTATTCGATTGCCGCGGCGTATGTAATCGCGGTCGTTCTGTGCACTGGATGTGAGTGCAAGGAAGCATAGGGACAATATGGTGAGACAGATCTTGTTCATTTATTTGCTGAAGAATGTAAATCGCTGCAGGACGTGATTTTCACGTTCCATGATGAGTATGTCCAGAATCAGGAAGAAGAGGCCCAGGAGAATTACTCCCTGATATTGTTCGTCGTATGCGTTGTACATCTGTGACTCGAAAGAAGTACGGGAGAGATTGGATATGTAGGCATTGAGTTTCTCCTGTGCCGAGCTGCTGTTGTCAACGTATATGTAGTTGCCGTTTCCGGCTTGTGCTATTTCGCGGCACATTTCCTCGTTAAGGCGGCTGATGACGGTCTCGCCATTCTCGTCGGTCATATAGTCGTTGGTGCCTGCTATGGGGACTGGAGCTCCGTCGGGGCTTCCTATGCCCAGCATATAGATACGTATGCCTTCCTTGGCGGCACTCTTGGCTGCCTCGACTGCCTGGCCTTCGTTGTCCTCGCCGTCAGTGATAATGAATATTGCACGGGATGCACCGCTGTTGGTGGTGAAACTTTTCTGCGCAAGTTCTATGGCTGTGGCTATGTCTGTTCCCTGTACGGATATCATGGACGGCGAGATGGTTTCGAGGAACATCTTGGCGGATACGTAGTCGTTGGTTATTGGTAGCTGGGTGAAGGCTTGTCCGGCAAAGACGATAAGTCCGACCTTGTCGTCCTTCATATTATCAACCAGGTTGCTGATGAGCATCTTTGATTTCTCCAGACGGCTGGGGCTTACGTCGCGGGCAAGCATGCTGTTGCTTATGTCCAGTGCTATGACCGCCTCGATGCCATTGCGTTCGTGTGTCTGTATGGATGAGCCGAACTGTGGTCGTGCCATTGCGACTATCATGCAGGCTGTGGCTGTGACAAAGAGCCAGAATTTGATTTCCTGGCGCAGACGGGATACGTCGGTCATGAGCAGGCGAACGAGTTCCTTGTCGCCGTATTTGCGTAGGCGCGAACGCCGGATGTAGTTCCAGACATAGTGAAGTAGCACTATTACGGGCAGTAATAGCAGCAGGTATAGGTAGATGGGGCTTTCGAACCTGAACATGTTTCTATGGAATTCGTTTCAATATTGTTGCGCGCAGCAGTATCTGGACGAGGGATGCGATGACTGCTATGATTGCGAATATCTGATATGATTCGTAGCGTTTGGAGAATTTCTTGACGCTGAGTTTGGTTTTCTCGAGTTTGTCTATCTCCTTATATACCTGATGCAGGCGTTGTGTGTTGGTGGCGCGGTATGCGTCGCCGCCTGTGGTTGCGGCTATCTGGGAGAGTGTCTTGGTGTCTATCTCGACTGGGATGTTGATATATTCGCGACGACCTCCGACTATCATGGGATATGGTGCGGTGCCGTTGGTTCCGACTGCGACGGTATATACGCGTATGCCGAAGCTTTTAGCGATGTCTGCTGCCATGTTGGGACTGATATCGCCGCGGTTGTTGGTTCCGTCGGTGAGTAGGATGATGACTTTGCTCTTGGCTTTCGAGTCCTTGAGTCGTGTTACGGCATTTGCAAGTCCCATGCCTATGGCCGTTCCGTCCTCGAGCATACCGTTTTCGACCATATTGCAGTCGATGCCGCTGAGCAGGTTGAGCAATACGGCGTGATCAGTTGTCATCGGGCATTGTGTGTATGCCTCGCCTGCAAAGATTGTAAGTCCTATGTTGTCGTCTGGACGGGAATTGATGAATTCGAGTGCAACGTTACGGGCTGCCTGGACGCGGTTGGGCTTGAGATCCTCGCTGAGCATACTGGTTGATACATCCATACAGAGCATGATATCAATGCCTTCGACGTTGTGCTTGCTCCATGAATTGGCTGTCTGCGGACGGGCCAGGGCTAATGTTGCAGATATCAGAATAATGATATTGAGCAGGAATGGTGCGTGGGAGAGCCACACGCGCCATGTGTGCGGTGCATGTGCGTATGGGGATAAGCTGCTGATCCTGAGACTGGGTGTCGTACAGGAGTACCTGAGCACGTACCATGCAATGTATGGTATCAGCAGGAGAAGAAGCAGGAAATAGTATGGGTTTTGGAATTCCATCAGCTGAGCAAATCGTATAGTCTGTAAATTATCCAACCGGTGAGGCATATGCAGATGATGACGGTTATCGTTATCAATGTCTGTGCTATGATAACCTGACGCAGGCGTGCATGGTCTGTCTGCTTTATAACCTCGGGTTCGGGTTCATTGTATATGTCTTCCTCGGGTTTTGTTTCGTTGACGTATCTGAGGGCTGCCATAAGATTGCTGTCGTTTTCGCCCATATATGGCTGGAAACGTGCAAACTTGACAAGGTCAGCTGTTGCAAAAATGCTGCGCAGTTCGTTCAGGCTTTGTTCGTCACCACGTTCGATAAGGTTCTGTATGATTTCGTTGCTGGTGAGTTCCATTGCCGAGAAGCCATACCTGTCCTGTATGTATTCGCGCAAAACGTCTGTAAGGCGTGTGTAATATTCCTTGCTGTCGTTGTCTGTCCAGGGTTTCTGGGACTTGATATTCTCTATCTCGGTGATTGCTACCTGATGGGGTGGCAGTTTCTTCTTGACGCGAATGAAGCTGAATACGGGTTTTCCCTTGCGTGTCCTGTGCCAAACATATACGGTAACTGCAATCAGGATGATGGCAATGAGCCATGAGTACACGATGTATTTCCAGTCATCCCAGCAGAATGGTATTGTCTGTACGGGGCGTGGAGGGCATATCCTGTCGGTCTGCGTGGTGTCTATGTCGAGGGTGAGTACCTTGATGGCAAGTGGCTTGGTCTCGTATGGCTTCTTGTCAACAAGTACCTTGAACGGTGGGATGCTGTATAATGAGGAATCCCAGGCTGTTATGATGTACTTCTGCTTGATTTCGAGTCGCTTGCCGTCGTTAATAGATTGTGTGTCGGCATTCAGCACATCTACAACCTCGACATTGGGAACGAGCATGTCGCCTTTCTTGACACGTGGGAGTTGCAGATGCTGGCCGGCATCCATTACAACTTGTAATTCTATTCCATCCTGCTGACCGACGAAGAACCCGACGCTGTCAAGTCTTGCCGAAACATTTACCTGGGCAAATGTGGTGCAGGCAAACAGTATATATATGTATAAGGTGAATAGTTTCTTCATCTCTCTATGTCCTGTATCTGAAGAGCCGCATCAATGCTGCCACGTAGTCTTGGTCTGTGCGTACGCTGACATTATCTACCCCGCTGCGCAGGAAGGTGTCCTGTAGGTATGCCTGCTGCGAACGCCACCATGCTGACTGTTTGTTGCGTATGCGTGAGTCGGATGTGTCAATGAGCATTTCTCGTCCTGTTTCAGCATCGCGTACCTTGATGAGCCCTATGTTGGGCAATTGGGCTATACGCCTGTCGTAAACCTGAATGGCTGCGACATCGTGCTTGCGGTTGGCAATGGTGAGGGCTTTGCTGAAGTCCTTTTCCTCTATGAAATCGCTGAGGAGGAATGCCGTACAACGGCGCTTGATTACCGAGGTAAGGTATTCGACTGCCATACCGATGTCTGTCCGATGGGATTCGGGCTTGAACTGGAGAAGTTCGCGTATAATATAGAGAATATGCTTGCGTCCTTTCTTGGGAGGGATGAACTTCTCGATACGATCGGAAAAGAATATTACTCCAATCTTGTCGTTGTTCTGTATTGCTGAGAATGCCAGTGTTGCAGCTATCTCGGTAAGCATTGAGCGTTTGGTCATTACGCTTGTGCCGAATTCGAGCGAACCACTGACATCAACGCATAGCATGACGGTCAGCTCGCGTTCTTCCTCGAATATCTTGACATAGGGTTTGTTGAAACGTGCGGTCACGTTCCACTCTATGTCCCTGATGTCATCACCGTATTGATATTCCCTGACCTCGGCAAATGCCATACCACGTCCCTTGAAGGCGCTGTGGTATTCACCTGCAAAGATATTGTTGGACAGACCCTTGGTCTTGATCTCAATCTGGCGTACGCGTTTCAGTATATCAGAAGTTTCCATGAAAGCAGAGCCAATCAGGGTACCTCGACCTTGTTGATAATCTGACTGATTATCTCTTCGGTTGTCACGTTGTTTGCTTCTGCCTCGTAGGTAAGGCCCAGACGATGTCGCAGGACATCGTGTGCGACGGCGCGTACGTCCTCGGGAATCACGTAACCACGATGTTTGATAAATGCATATGCGCGTGCTGCAAGTGCAAGGTTGATGCTGGCACGCGGACTGCCGCCAAACTCGATGTAATCCTGGATGTCTGACAAGTTGTATTTAGCAGGATAACGTGTTGCGAACACGAGGTCTGCAATGTACTGCTCTATCTTTTCGTCAAGATATACCTGATGTACGACCGAACGGGCCTGAAGGATATCGTTGGCTTTAAGTACGGGCTTGATTTCGGGCTTCTGTCCGGATATGTTGAGCCTGACTATGCGTTTCTCTTCCTCGATCTGGGGATAATCTATCAACACCTTGAGCATAAAACGGTCAACCTGTGCTTCGGGCAGTGGGTACGTTCCTTCTTGTTCAAGGGGATTTTGGGTAGCCAGAACAAGGAATGGCTTAGGTAACTGGTATGTTTCCTTGCCGATTGTTACCTGTCGTTCCTGCATGGCTTCGAGCAATGCGCTTTGCACCTTTGCCGGTGCTCGGTTTATCTCGTCGGCAAGAACGAAATTGGCAAATACGGGGCCTTTTTCGGTCTGAAACTTCTCGTCCTTCTGCGAATAAATCATTGTTCCGACAACATCGGCTGGCAGAAGGTCGGGTGTAAACTGTATGCGACTGAACTGTGCATCAACAAGTGAGGCGAGTGTCTTGATGGCCTGGGTCTTGGCAAGTCCCGGTACACCCTCAAGCAGCACATGTCCATCGCTGAGCAGACCTATCAAAAGGCTTTCGACCAGGTGTTTCTGACCGATAATGGTTTGTGCCATACCGGTCTGAAGATTGGTTACAAAGGCGCTCTGCTGTTCTATCTGCTCGTTGAGTGCGCGAATGTCAAATGTATCCATTATGATGTGTTTTATTGAATTACAGTGCAAAGATAGATACTTCCTTTCGAATATTGTGTTACAGAATACTTAAAACTGAAACACCAAATTCTAAAGGGTGTTAAATATCTGACCTTGCACTGGTAAACAATAACTATGAGCGGCGTCTTGCTCTTGCCCGACTGCGTCGTAAGGCTCTTTCTAAACGCCAACGCTGCTCGGGATGTTTTTCGTAGTACTCCAAAACGGCCTGATTGATCTTGGCTATACTGTCTGAATCTCGTTTAGCCTTGGCTATACTGTCGGCTATTAGCTTTTCGATACGGGCTTTTTCTGCCGCCTGGACTGCTGCTATAGAGTCTGCCTTGAGTTTTTCTATGACTGCCGAATCGACAGTGGGTACCTTTTCGGTCTTGAATTGTCCTGCAAGGAAAAGTATGGAACAAACTGCTACTGCTACTATGGCAAGAACATAAATCCACACCCTGTTTCCCTTGGGTTGCTGGGCAGGCTGAGACTGGGGTTGCTGGGCAGAAGTTGCCGGCTGAACAGACTTTGCTGGCTTGGGCTGCTGTACATGGGTAGATTCTGCAGGCTTTGTCGATTCGGGAGTCTGAACTGCCGCAGGCTGTGACTGAGGTTCTTCCTTGGATTCCGTTGCCTTTGAAGCAACCACCTTGGGAGCCTCTTCCTTTGGTCCCTCTGCATTCGGCTCTGACAGTTTGGGCTGTTCTGCCTTAGGTTCTGTCTGTTTTGGCTCTGCGGGTTTGGGGTCAGCCAGTTTTGGTTCTTCGGGTTTTACTCGCTCAGCAGGAATGAATTCCATTTTCTCGGTGCTTGCGTTTTCACTGAGAACTGTTGTTTCGAAATCTGCAAATGGTCGATTGACGGTATCGCGCAACTGCGCATCGGGGGTAAAGGACATCTTGGTATGTCCTGCGATGACGATACGCTCTCCGGTATTTACATTGATGCTCTCGCGGTCACTGACATCTATCAGCTTGAAGGTGCCGAGTCCCTTAATCTTGACGAGTTTTTCTTTTACGAGAAAATCTGAAATTATCTCAAATACGCTGCGGCAGAAGATTTCGGCTTCGCTACCGTCAATTTCCTTAGCTTTGGCAATTGCCGCTGCTAATTCCTGAATACCTATCTTGTTATCCATCTCTGTGTTAGATACTTTTAGATTTTACTCTTCATTGATGCACTTGGCTTGAATCCGACAACGATCTTGGGCGGAACCAACATACGCAGTCCTGTTGTCGGGTTAATCAGTACGCGCTCCAGGCGCTTCTTGGTTTCGAAATTACCAAATCCTACTACTTGGACAACATCTTCATCACATAGAGTCTCGGTTATCTTCTGAGCAAGAATCCTTACTCTCTGCTGGGCTTCACGTACATTAATCCCTGTACGTTTTGCAAGTTCTGCAATAAATTCCTTGTTGTTCATATATATGTTCTTTAAATGTTTTGTGCTGAATGAATTATGGATTACCGACTATCTCGGCATAGAGGTCAAAGTCATCCGCGCCTGTAATCTGGGCTTTGTAATACTGACCTGGCTGAAGCTTGGCAGATGAAACTGGGACGAGAACCTCGGGATCGACCTCGGGTGAATCAAATTCAGTACGTCCGATGTAATATTCTCCTTCGATACGGTCTATAACGATTTGCATCACCTGACCAACCTTGGAATCCTGTATTTCTGCTGATATGTTTTGCTGGATGCGCATCAGCTTGCTGAGTCTTGCCTGCTTGATGTCTTCGGGAATATCGTCAGTATATCGTTTCCCTGCAGGCGTTCCCGTTTCGTGACTGTATGCGAAGGCTCCCATCCTATCGAAACGCATGTCCCGGACAAATTGACACAGGGATTTGAAATCCTCGTCTGTTTCTGACGGAAAGCCTATCATCAGCGTTGTGCGGATGTGTATCCCGGGAACGGCCTGGCGCATATCCTGTATGAGTTTGCGTGTCTGGGCTTCTGTAATATGGCGGTTCATTGCCTTTAACATCCTGTCACTGCTGTGCTGTAGTGCGATGTCGATGTAGCGGCAAACATTCTGGTTCTGACGCATGACAGCAAGGAGCTCCATGGGGAAATCGGTTGGGTATGCATAGTGCAGGCGTATCCAGTGTACACCGGGAATGTGGGCCATTGATTCAATGAGTCCTGCTATCCTGCGTTCTCCGTAAATATCTATACCGTAATATGTCAACTCCTGGGCTATTACCTGAAATTCGCTAACACCCTTGCTGACGAGATAGCGCACTTCGTCAAGTATGTCCTCGGTCTTGCGCGATTTGTGCCTGCCTGTTATAATAGGTATTGCACAATATGCACAGTTGCGGTCACATCCTTCGCTGATTTTAATATACGCGTAGTGTGAAGGGGTCGTTAGGTGGCGGTGATATTTGTCCTGATGATTGTATGTGTGACCCAGTTCGTCCAGCAGTTCGGTCCAGTTGAATTTACCGAAAAAGCGGTCAACTTCGGGAATCTCGTGTCCTAAATCCTTCATGAATCTTGCACTAAGACAACCCATGACGTAAAGGCGTTCCAATTTACCCTGGGACTTGCGTTGTGCAAGTTCGAGAATCATATTTATGCTTTCCTCTTGTGCGTCAGCAATAAAACCGCAGGTGTTAACGACAGCTATGTCGCCTGTCAGTATATCTGCGTCATGTTCTACCTGGAATCCGGCTGATTCCAGCTGGGACATCAGGTATTCACTGTCCACCAGGTTCTTGGAACAACCCATGGTTATGAAATCTATCTTCTTCATCTATGCAGGAAGGAAGGTGGAAAAATCATGAGCGGAATAATGAATCTACAAATTCCCTGCGATTAAAGGGAAGGAGATCATCCATTCCTTCACCGAGTCCTATGTAGCGAACCGGTATCTTGAACTGATCGCTGATTCCTATGACAACTCCGCCCTTGGCTGTTCCGTCCAGTTTGGTAATCGCCATGCTTGTAACCTCGGTAGCTGCGGTGAACTGCTTGGCCTGTTCGTATGCATTCTGACCTGTACTGCCGTCCAGGATGAGCATGACGTCGTGGGGAGCCTGGGGAATTAGTTTCTGCATAACGCGCTTAATCTTACTCAGCTCGTCCATAAGCCCTTTCTTGTTATGCAGGCGTCCTGCAGTATCAATCAGCACGACGTCAGCTCCCTCGGCAATTGCATGTTGCAGTGTATCAAAGGCTACACTGGCTGGGTCGCTGCCCATTTGCTGCTTGACAACAGGTACTCCTACACGTTGCCCCCAGATTACGATTTGTTCTACTGCTGCTGCGCGGAATGTATCTGCTGCACCTATTACGACCTTGTGACCGGCTTTTTTGAACTGGTATGCAAGTTTTCCTATTGTCGTGGTCTTGCCTACTCCGTTTACACCGACTACCATTATTACATAAGGACGCTTGTCTGTCGGAATGTTAAATCCGTCTGTATCGAGGACGTTGTTCTCAGCCAAAAGTCCGGTTATCTCATCGCGCAATATTGCATTCAGCTCGTCTGTTCCTACATACTTGTCACGGGCAACGCGTTTTTCAATACGTTCAATAATACGAAGCGTTGCATCCACGCCTACGTCGCTTGTGACAAGGACTTCCTCGAGGTTATCCAATACGTCCTCGTCAACTTTGTCACGTCCTGCGACAGCGCGGGACAGTTTTTCAAAGAAACCGCGTTTGGTCTTTTCAAGTCCCTGATTTAAAGTTTCTTTTTTCTCCTTATTGAAAAAATTAAATAATCCCATAATCTGTTTATTCCATATAAGCGTGACAAAGATATAAAAAAATCATAAAATAAAAAAATACCCGCAGGAAAACCCGCGGGTATATGAATATTTATTGACAAAAAACAAGTCAAATGACTATTGGTGCTGTTCGCGCAACAAATCGTTTACTGTCTTTACAGGATTGAATGTGCCTAAAGGAACTTCGACCATTATGGTATTCCAGTCGCTCATGGCACCGTTCCACAATCCTGGTAATTCGAGTGCTTTCAGCTCACGTCCGCCCTTGCTCTTGAACGAGATGAAACCTGTTGCGGGATCTACGTAATCGGGCAAATTGAACTTATTACCCCTGTAGTCACGAATGCCGCATACGAGATCTACCGGATTGAAATGTGTACCTTCGCGGAACATCTTAAGATATTCGGGGTTGTTCTGGTCAATCTGGCTGCTCTCCAGAATCTGCATGCTGACGCTACCGTCGGGGTTGTATGCAAGGAAGGGGCCTCCGCCTGGCTCGCCTACATTCTGTACGACACCACATACTCGGATTGGGCGATTCAGTTTCTTGCGCAGATAGCATACCAGTTCTGCGTCCTCCATATTCTTGATATCCTCGTAATCGGTACATAGAGTATGACGTACAAAGCGTATTATATTCTCGATATCATCATGGTTGTAATCTCCGCTGTCCAGTAATTGTAGATAGGCAAATGTCTGACGTTGTGCATCTACCAGCACACCTGCAATAATCTGTTTCCACAATGTCGTCTCGTCTTTGAGACGGTCTGGAACGACATTGTCTATGTTCTTGATGAACACAATATCGCTGTCCAGGTCATTCAGGTTCTGAATTAAAGCTCCGTGACCGCCTGGACGGAACAGCAGTGACCCGTCTTCATTGCGGAACGGAGTGTTATCCATATTGGCTGCAACTGTATCAGTCATTGGTTTCTGCTCGCTAAAGCTTACGTTAAACTTAATGCCGTATTCTTTCTCATATTCAGGCAATTTATCTGCAACAAGCTGCTGAAAAAGTGCCTTGTGCTCTGTGCTGACGGTGAAGTGCACTTCGGCTTCTCCCTGTGAGGCGGCATACAGTGCTGCCTCGACCAGATGTTCCTCCAGTGGAGTACGTACACAGTCGTCATACGAATGGAACTGAAGCAGTCCCTTAGGCAACTGACCGTAGTTTAGCCCGTCTGCGTCAAGCATGGCTGCGACAACAGCCTTGTAATTACCTTCTTCGATTAGTGTTGATATGCGCTTGCCCTCGAGAACCTGACAGGCATCGTCCAATGCCTGATAAAAGGCAAATTTCTCGATGTCCTGAAAATATTTCTTTTCAAATTCTGTCGTAGGAACATCATAGTCGGCATCCAGAAACTCGAACATTGCCTTGAACATACGGCTGGCTGCTCCACTGGCAGGCACAAACTTGGTAATGTGATGTCCTTCTTGCTTATACTGTTTCCAGATTTGAACATAACTTTCCTTTGTATCGTCATC
>AUXO012493506.1_pt1 | contig 14666 bp, 23 predicted proteins | sample 768731 | NCBI WGS metagenome assembly AUXO01 (sample SAMN02715735, study PRJNA202380) | gut metagenome | biome: sheep rumen | host: Ovis aries | place: New Zealand: Palmerston North | reverse complement strand
GGTATATTATACAAAATTTGGATGCGGGGCGGTATATTATACAAAGTGCGGGCAGAACACGGTATATTATACAAAGTGTCGGCGCTCCATCGTTTATTATACTGGCTGATTTAGTCGCAAGAAAAAAATAAAAAACTTTCAAAAAACTACTTGACACGTAGATTATAAAGTGTTATAGTGTAGACAGTTCAAGAGAACAGCAACAACAAAACACATAATAACACAAAGGAAGGAAGAAAAAATCATGATGAACAGTATTATTGTAAACGATGTGAGAAATAGTATTCAGGCAAAAAGAAATCATGTTAAATGGGTGAGATTTAATCATTGTAATGCATACATTGGCGATGAAATAACCGTCACCATTGGCGATACTGATTACACAGTGACACCAATTATGAGTTATGAAACCGTCGTGGCATTTGCGCACAACGGCATCATGTACGAGGTCGGCAAGTATAGCCGCACAACAAGTAAACAGGTCACGCAGATAACAAATAGACTCGGATGCTCCAGAAAATTTTATGAAAGAATCTGGCGCTAAAATTCAAAGAGTAGGAATTAAATTCCTACTCTTTTTTTTATGTAATCATCTGTATATTATACGAAAACATCCAAGAGAACGGCGTATAATATACCATAGGTATATTATACAGAGAACGGTATAATATACGAACCGTATATTATACTAACGCTCATTTGTATATTATACCAGAGGTATATTATACCAAGACGCATCCTTGTATATTATACCAAAGGTATATTTTACAGATGCACGACTCCGTATATTATACAAAAGCAAAATCGGTATAATATACAAGCTCAATTCGTGCAAAATACATAAATAATTGCAACTAAAAAACTTTTTAAAAAAATACAAAAATCTACTTGACATGTTGATTGCAATTTGATATATTATAGTCACAACAAAACAACAGCAACACGCAAAGGAGCGCCAGACATGAAAAGAAAAGATTTTGCAAAATTTAACAGAAGGTTTATGGCATTAAGAAAATTTTTCCCTTGTCGCATTGCATATCGTCTCACAGTAATTTCAATGTAATTTTAAAGGAGAGTATAGCTATGAATGAAACTGTAAAAGAATATCACGAAACTGTTGAAAAACTTTTAGCTGACCAGATAATTGAGCTGTTTAATAATCCAAAGTATCTCGAAAGTGATTATCTGCGAGGTCAGGCTACTAGCTTATTGATTGCTCTAGACAAAATCAACAAACTAATAAAAGATTGATAAATTAAGCGGGGACAGTAAAAAAACTGTTTCCGCTTTTTATTTTGACGTTGTTTGTATATTATACCGATTCGAACGATGCGGTATATTATACGACTCGACTTGTATATTATACCGTTAGGTAAATTATACCAAAGGTATATTATACGATAGTTAGACGGCGGTATATTATACGGTGTGCGATGCATCCGTATATTATACAAAATCATGCGCTCAAAATAATAAAAAAATATTTTGATAACTACTTGACATGTAGAGTACAACGTGATATATTATAGTCAGTTCAAGAGAACAACAACAAAACACAGCACAAACAATGAAGGGAGTTATTAAAATGAAATTTTATAGAGCTAGAAGAGAAGCGCATGATTATTTTACTGGATATACAACTGTTAAAAATGAGCTTGTGACACAGCGGGAGCGTGACACAAAGTTTAGATATATTTCTGACTTTATATTCGAGGAAGTCGAAGTGTCAAAAAAGAAAACGTTCTGGAATTTTGGCGCTAGATTTGAATGCACAGAATAATACACATAAAGGAATGGAAAAATCCATTCCTTTTTTATTTGCGTTATTCGGTATATTATACCAATTCGGTATATTATACGGTTCGTATATTATACCAACGGTATATTATACGGGATGTGCGGGATGCGGGAGAGTGCGTATATTATACAAAAAATACATACTGGAAAAAAATAAAAAAAGTTTAAAAACCTACTTGACATGTAGAATAGGCTGTGATATAGTATAGTCAGTTCAAGAGAACAGCACAAAACACACAACAAACAAAGGAGAAAAAACAATGACTAAGAAAATGAGAGAGAACGGAGAATACTATTTAGGGCTTTACAAAAAATCTAACGCCAGACGTTTAGAGGATGTTTATAAAAGATGCTCTGACGAAAAGCAGTCTTCCTTCTGGCGTATTAGTTGTGAGATGCGTCATCTCGGCGGTGCAAGTCTTAGAGTCTTGACGCACAATACTTTCAGATATACATGTGCGTATATTCTGAAAAATACGCTCGTAGTTCACACGGCGGAAAATCGGTACGTCTTTAATTTGGATGAATTAAACTAATTGAAAAGGAGAATGAGCGATGCAGGGAAATAAAAGATATGTTACGGAAATGTGCAATGATTTTGAGCGGAAAATGCCAGAAAAAGCAACGGAAATCGTAAAAGCAAAAAATGCTTACATCCGTGGCTTGCTGACAGAAATTGACGTTATCAGAACGCTTTGCATAATTTATGATACGTGGATTGCTGAAATAAGCTAACGTAATATGATAAAGGGAATGGGAAAGTTCCATTCCCTTTTATTTTTAATACCAACGGTATATTATACCGCACAAATTTTAAACGGTATTTTATACCAGTTGGTATATTATACAAAATTGCTCGGCGGTCGGTATATTATACAAAAGCGTATATTATACGCATAACGTCCTTCTGGAAAAAAGTTGAAAAAAATAAAAAAAGTTTTCAAAAACTACTTGACAAAAAGAGTATAAAGCGTTATAGTGTAGATAGTTCAAGAGAACAGCACAACACAACTAACGAACACAAAATAAGAAAAGGAAGGATGAGTAATTATGACACGACTTGAAAATGTTATCAATCAGGTAAAGGTTTCACGCACTGGAAAAAATCACGCTTGGATTTTCAATAATGATGGGAAAATCGGTGATAATGTTGTATGCGGTGAAGTTCTGGATTTACTCGAAGAATTAAAGGAATATGAAATTAACGTTTCGGATGCATGGATTGAGAATTTTTTACATAATCCAAGAGTAAAAGGCGATAATACATATAATTTCAATGCAAAAATCTCAAATGATATCAATATTGATTATCTGGTAGCTGATGATGGAGCTGAAATTATGGTTATCATGGTTCATCTTACTGGCGATATCAGAGGAAATTATACTGATTATTTTGCCGTGAAGTTTGACGATATTGACAGCTTTTATGCACTTGATTCTCTCACACAGTGTATTGATATTAATGATAGATTTACTGCTGACGTATTTTTACTGTCTGAGACTTACAGCGTTTATGACTGCGAGAACGGTGAGAGCGTTGGAGAATTTTACGAACTGGAAAAGGAAGATTTACTTGCGGAAATTGAAAAGGTAATTGCATAAAAAAAATGAGAGGCAGAATTAAATTCTGTCTCTTTTTTTGTCTGAATATTGGTATATTATACGGAACAATTTTATGTATATTATACCAACGGCGGTATATTATACGGATGCGGAAAAGTGCGTATATTATACTAGAATCTGTATATTATATAATAAGGTCGTATATTATACGGATTTTCGGCGGGAAAAACAAGGTCGTATATTATACAGATTTTCGGCGGGAAAAAATTTGCAAAAAAAATAAAAAACAACTTGACATGTAGATATATATGCGTTATTATTATCTCAAGACAAAACAACAAACAACAAATGTAACTCATAAGCAAGAGGTCAAATATGATATAGAATAAATTTTAAAAAATATTTATAAACCTACTTGACATGTAGTTCTAAATGTGTTATATTGATACCAGTTCAAGAAAACAATAAACAAAAGAGGTGAACGGAATGAGAAAATTTAAAGAATATGACAATCGTGAACGTAGGATGCAGATGAAAGCGAAAAGAGTGCGGAAAATTTTTGAACGCAGGAGCAATTTAACAAGTTACGATATACTTCTGGAAGAGTCTGAATGCCAGAATGATAAGATTGATGAATAATAAATACTTTAATAAGGAGTGTATTACAATGAAGAATAAGTTTGAAATTATTAAATGTGATGGTTTATACTGTGTTTTTAATAACGATGTGATTGTCTCAGCATTTGAGGACATAAAGGAAGCGAAGGAAGCTGTTAAAGAATATAAAAATAAGAAGAATATGAAAAGGAAAAAGTATTACTCGGAAGATGAAGACGGTAAGATTTTCTTCTGTGGCATAATAGCAGAAGAACTGGATAATGGCGGTGTTATCATCAGTAATGAGTGTGAAATCTCATGTGATGATGAAAACTTCCCTGAGCCAGAAGTAGGAGATATATTAAATCTGTATGAAATGCCGTTTGATAGAAACGGATGCCATGCTACTGGAGCCGCTATCTTTGATGGCGAGATGTTTGTTGATGAATACGAAGGAGATATGTAAGATGGGAAAAAATTACTGCATAAACTTAAATCTTTATCCGTTCGTAAATAAGAAAACAGTCGAGGCAATAATATTCGACTGGTATGGAAAAATTATAGCTGATAATGGTAGTATGATTAGATTTACAACTAAATATGATGATTGTGCTACAAATATTTTTTCAGTCGTTAGTTTGATTGATAAACAGAACTTTTTTAATAAGTACTGGTACGCAAACAAATCATATGAAGGTTGCGATGCGGAAACTATATAATTAATATTGACAGCTATACACATATTTGATATATTTATAAAAGCAACACACACTTCCTTTTCTTTTGTTTGTTGTTTGTTGTTGTTGTGTAAAAGATGAGTGTCAAGTGTGTTGTGATGCGGAGAGCAGAAAAATTTCTGCTCTCTTTTTTTTATATACTATAAGTATAATATACAAACGGTATAATATACGGATGCGCATGGTTGGTATAATATACGAGTACGGTCACGCCGGAAAAAAGTTGACAAAAATATATTAAAGTTGTTGACATGTAGTTTAAATTGTGATACACTATGCTTACTTCGAAAGAGATATGAAGTACGGGGCGGAAAATCATAAACCGTTTCAAAAAAATAAAAAAAGTTTCAAAAACCTACTTGACAAGTAGACCGCATTGTGGTATTGTATTATCAAGTTGAACAAACAACAATATGCAATTAGTGGAAGGAAGGTGAAAGACATGAAAACTATTGCGATTGGTGACATTCACGGATGTCATAAAGAACTAAAGGCACTAATTAATGGAATGATTAAAGGGGGAAATTATAAGCCGAATGAAGATAGGCTGATTTTCCTCGGAGATTATGTAGATAGGGGGGATAATAGTAGACTTACAGTTAGATATATCAGGTATCTACAGAAGAAATATAATAATGTTATTGCGCTTAAAGGAAATCATGAAGACATGTTGGCGGATTCTGTTCTTAGGGGTTATATGCTATACGACCGCAAAACTCTAAGAGATTATTCTAGATTTGAGAAACAGCTTAAAAATGATGCTAAATGGATGGATAAACTTCCTCTTTATTTTGCCGATGATTTTTGTGTATTTGTACACGGTGGCATTGATAAAGGTCTGGCGCTAAATAAACAGATTGATTATTATATGCTATGGGCACCAAATAATTATCTGGATGATTATAGAGATTACGATAGAATTATTGTATCTGGACATCATGCTATGCTTAATGGAACTTTACCATGCATTATTGCCAACACTGGAATATGTATTGATACAGGATGCGTATTTAACGGAAAACTTACGGCAATAATTATGGAAAAAGGATATATGAGAGGTTTTTGTCAGGTAAAGAAAGGAGCAAAAATTATGGAAGAATTTAAAATGAATAATGAAACACTTACAATTATGGCTCAGGCGTTTTATGGCAACAGAACAATCACTACAATTAGAGCAGATAAAATTGATAGCTTCATTCTTGGCTATATAGATAGTTCTCTTATGGATGGTAGAGATGCAATAGATAGAACTATTATTAAAGTTCCAAATACTGAGAATCTTGTAATTATATATAATAAGTATGAAGAGGATAAGTGTAAGGAAGACGAGGATGTTACTAAACCTACAGTTATTATTCCAGAAAAAGACTTAACTCTTTATAGTCGCTGTATAGCTTGTAGACTGAATGATGATGATAGTTTTACAGATATCGAAGAAGAAGATATTAATATTATTAATAAATATTTTGTTGCGTAATTTATTTATAGATAAGAAGAGCCGAAAAGACTCTTCTTATCTTTATACATTCTTGTATATTATACCGTGTAACACAATCTGGTATATTATACGAATTGGCAAATTTGAGATAGTTGACATGTAGTAAAAAGTACGATAATATAAAATAAAAAAGGAGCAAAAAAAATGTCAAGTCTAAAAGTCGAAATGGAAAAACCTAATAATAGAGGGGCGCTAAATACTACAATTAATGATGAGGTATTACAAGAATTTAAGAAATCATGCAAAATGTCGGGAGTAAGGATGAATACATTAATAGAAGCGTTTATGAGGCAGTATAATGAAGGGGCTTTTTACCTTAAACTCGGAAGAAATAAAACATCCTTAAATATAGAGCTAGATGATGACAAGTGATTGGAACTGGCGGAAAAAAGTTTGCAGAGAATAGCTTTTTGCTATTCTCTTTTTTTATGATTATGCGAAGCGGTATATTATACAGGCGGTATATTATACTAAAAAGAAAACAAAAAAAATAAATATAACTACTTGACATGTAGATTTAAATATAATACAATAACTTCAACAACAAAAAAAATACACCGAATAAGGGGGGAATTAAAATGAGAGATTAGAAAAATTATCCTACAAAGGAACTTGCGAAAAAGATTCTCGTGCATGGTTATCTGACGGCACTACATAATATGCCGTTGGATTTGGAAGATGATGAGTATTATTCTTCTATTCTGGCGGAAATTCAGAAGCGGATTTAGAAATGTGGTGATGCGGAAAAATAATAAAAAACTACTTGACAAGTAGATTAAAATATAATACAATAATCTCAACAACAAAAAACAACAGCGAAAGAGAGGTTATCGCAATGAGAACTATTACTACTGTAGTTAAACTTTATACGTTTGATGAGCTTTCAGATAATGCCAAGGCAAGAGTAAGAGAACAGTATCTAAACTCGCAGGATGTAGAGTCGTTTACTGACGGTTGCAAGATGTATATTGATGAATTACTGCCTAACAGCAATCTTGATGTTCAGTTTTCTTTAAGTTATTGTCAGGGTGATGGATTTAACATTTACGGCGAATTTTCACTGATTGATTTGGCAAATGTACTGGAAGATAAGTTTACAGAAAAAGAAAAAAGATTCCTTAAATGGGCTTTTGAAGAAACTGGAATCAATTCTTATAAGATGCCGATGAATAGCCATTATTGTTACTGTACTGCGTATATGCATGACTTTACAGAAGACATATTCGATGCTCTAGACTATGACGGGATGCGTGATATAAGAAAAGATACGCTAGAAAAAATGACACGAGAAGCTAGAATTTATATCGAAAAACTTTGTATGTCATTTGAAAACGATGGTTATAAATACTTCTATGAGGTTTCAGATGATGAGTTAAAAGAATGGGCTAATGATTTTGAGTTCACAGAGGACGGCAATATTTATTAATAAATGAAAGGCAAACTTACGTTTGCCTTTTTATTTTTGCAAGCCTGTATATTATACCAATCGGTATATTATATGCATTATGTCTTTATGCCGTATGTATATTATACCAGAGCGGTATATTATACCAAATGTATATTATACCGAAGGTATATTATACCAAACCGCAAGACAATCACTAAAGTGCGGTATAATATACAACTTTTAGTGCGCTCAAAAAAATAAAAAAAATTCAAATATCTACTTGACGAGTATATTTAAAAGTGTTATAGTATAGACAGTTCAAAGAGAACAACAACATAGATAGCACAAACAAATACATAAAAGAAAAGGAGATGTAGATTATGGCAAAATTTGATATCTATCAGGCAGTTACAGATAGAATTATTGAGCAACTTGATAATGGTGTTATTCCATGGTACAAACCGTGGTCTGGCATTGCGTCTGGTGCATATAATACGGTGAGTAATAAAACGTATAGCCTACTTAATCAGATGTTACTGAAACATGATGGCGAATACGCTACGTATAAGCAGTGGTCAGAACTTGGCGGACAGGTAAGAAAAGATGAAGAATCTGAGATAGTTGTATTCTGGAAGATGATTCCAGTAGAAGAAAAGGTCAATGGTGAAATTGTTAAAAAGACAATTCCATACCTTAAATATATCAATGTATTCCATGTATCACAAGTTGATGGAGTACAGCCTAAAGATAAAAATGCTGTTATTCATGAACCGATTAAAGAGGCTGAAAAAATCATTGCTGACTATGACGCAAGAGAATCCATTACAATGGAAGATGTTCTCGGTAACAACGCTTATTACGCTCCATTACGTGATTATCTCTGTGTGCCAACTAAAGAACAGTATTCTGATATCAATAAATACTATAGTACAAAATTTCACGAAATGGTACATAGTACAGGACATAAAAGCAGATTGAATCGCTTTGATGATAATACTAAAATTGCTCCATTTGGAAGTGAAGATTATAGCAAAGAAGAACTTGTTGCTGAAATCGGAAGTGCATCCTTAATGAGCTTAATAGGTATTGAAACAGAAAAGACGTTCAAAAATAATGTCGCTTATATTCAGAGTTGGCTTAAAGTTCTCAAGAATGATAAGAGAATGATTGTGAGTGCAAGTAGTAGAGCGCAAAAAGCAGTCGAATATATTCTCAATGAAAAAATTTAAAAAAAATAAAAAAACTACTTGACAAGTAGAACACAACATGATAACATATAATCACAGCAAAGATAAAACACAAAAACAGAAAAGGAGAAAAAAATGAACAACAACACAATGCTTAACAATGTAACTGTAAACAATGAAAACAACAATAATGTAGAAGAGAGAAAAGGAGATAGTGCTATGATGAATGTAACAGATTTTGAAAAGAAGATGGCTGAGATTCAGGCTGAACTGCTTGCAAAGGCGTTCCCAAAAATCACAACAACAACAAAACAGGTTACAGTCAAAGGTGTTGACAAGTCGTTTGATGCGGGACGTATGGAGAGTGGCAATACTGTACAGCGTACTGATTCGTGGACACCTGAACAGCGTGACCTCTTTATCCATAGTATTCTGACAGGATTTCCGATTCCACAGATTATCTCTATCAGGAGTGAGATGGTCGGTAAGAATGATAAGGTTTTCATGGTCGATGACCTTATTGACGGTAAGCAGAGAACTACAACAATCCGTATGTTCAGAAAGAACAAACATCGTCTTGGCAACATTCAGCCTATTGTCATTGATGATACCGCTTATGACATTTCAGGTATGACATATGAAGAACTTCCTGAATCGATTCGGGATGAGTTCGATAGCAGAACTCTGAACTTTATCTGCATTGACGGCGCTGATGATGATACCATTGCGGAAATCTTTAAGCGTCTGAATAACGGAACCCCGCTGAGTGCCATTGAGAAGACGAGAGTTGCATCTAAGGAACTCAAGACAATAATTGAGATTGGCAAACATCAGTTCTTCCATGATGTACTTACGGAAAATGCGCTTCGGAAATACACAAATGAGGATATCATTATTAAAACAATGATGATGCTCAATGTTCCGAAAGCAGATATTTGCCTCGATAATAAATTTGTCAGACCTTATTATGAGGCTGTGCACTTTGAAGACGAGAATATCGAAGAACTTAATAGTATCTTCGACTTTGGTCTGAGAGTTACAAAGTATCTTAGCACTGCAACTGGCGAAAACGCAAAGAAGTGCAAACGTATCGCAAAGAAAGTTACGGTACGTACTCACTTTATTAGCCTTGTGCCGTTCATGTATGATGCAGTAACCAATGGATACTCCGCAGAGGATTTTGCAGACAAGTTCTGTGTTACATTCTTCGAGAGCGGAAGTGATGATTACGATATCTATAGAGCGAACGCATCTTCTGGAAGTAACCACCACGCACAGGTTGTGAAGCGTTGGGATGTTCTTGAAAAGGTATACAATGCTTGCAAAGTGAATTTCCGTACACAGGAAGAAGTTGATAAGCTGATTGCAGAAAAGGCTGAAGCGGAAGCTAAAGCTAAAGAAGAAGCAGAGGCTAAAGCTAAAGAAGAAGCAGAGGCGAAAGCTAAGGCTAAGGCTGAGAAAGAAAAGGCTAAAGTTAAGGCTGAGAAAGAAAAGGCTAAAAAGAAAGCAGAGCGTGAAGCAAAAAAGGCTGAACGTGAAGCGAAGAAAGCTGAAAAGGCTAAAGCTGAAGCTGAGAAGCAGGATGAAGCACGGGAAAATAAAGCAGAAAATGTTGAAGAAGATGATGAAGAAATCGGATTCAGCGAAGCCGAGTATGCGGAACTTGAAAATGAACTCGCAAAAGAATTTGGAATCGCATAATTTGGATAATGAGCGATAAAATCGGGGCGGATTAACCGTCCGCTCCGATAGATATATAAAGTGGAGATGCGGAAAATGAAAAATATTATCATTAAATCTAGTTGTATATTGGCGCTGATAATGATTTTCTATCAGGCGGGTCTAGTAGAGATGTATGGTGACACTTGGAGATATTGCGCAACACCAATCGCAAAGATGATGTTATGTCTGGCTTGGATTCTGTTAGTTGAGTTTGCCAATGGCTTATTTTAATTAAAAGTCAAAAATGGAGAAAAAATCAAATGACAAACGAAGAGATTAGAGAACTCTATTTAAGTTGTTACAATGATGCATACTTCGAACTTGATTACGAAACGGATAACGAATTATCTGATTGGGAACTGAGAGAGATATTTAGACCTACAATTAATCAGATGTTCGGTTTAGGATACGAAACAGAAGATATAGAAGCGTTTGTAATGTTTTGCGATTACCACGACTTGATGAGCGATACAACATACTATGCTCTAGCTAATGAATACAATTTGGATTTATCCGATGAGAGTGATGGGAAAATTTGGTATGGTCGTGATATTTGGGATGACTGTAAACACGAATTTAAAATTAAAGAACTCAATTCACCGAATAAAGAATTAAAGGGGAGAATACTATGATAAATATAGCAAAGGAAGTAAACGATTACAGAAAAAATGTCAGCATTGAAGAACTCGCCAGACGCAGAAATATTATTAAGCTGAACGGTGAACTGAAAACGGTTCAGAAGGGTGCAAGAGTTCGCACAATCACTGCGGAAAAAATTCTGTCTTATCTCGCTTGTCTGGAAAGAGATTTACATATTCCGAGAAGATGTCTTAATGGGCTGAAAGTTCGAATTGATTGCAACGCACAGGATTATGCAAAAGCCTATAACGGGACTCCATATAGCACACAGTTCGAGGCTGAGTATCACAATGGATGGAAAATTGTTTCTATCGAGCGGTGCGAAGCGAAGCGAAATGGTCGGAAACATAAATACGATATTCTGGCGATTTCTGATGAGGCTAAAGAAAATATTATCGAGAACGTCATTAAGAGGGATATTAACTGGTAAAGGTGGCGGAAAAAATGAAGTATATCGAACAGGTGAAGCGTGATATTAAAAAATGGATTGAAGATAATGCAGATTATTTGAATCTGAATGATTTTAAAAATGCGGGTGAGTTTTCCGATTATCTATCACATAGGCTCTGTAGGGAAGATAGCGTCACTGGTGCATTTAGCGGTTCGTATACTGGAAATGCTTTAGAGGCTAAAGAGTATGTGTTTGGCGATATCGAAACAGTGATTAGTGCATCTGATGAATTTTATTGTGATAATCGTACATTGACGAAAAAATTTTTGAACGGCGATTGGGAATGGTTTGATGTTGAAGCCCGTTGTTACGTATTCTATGAAGCTATCAATGAAGTGGCAAAGGAAATATTTTCTAAAAAAAAATAAAAAACTACTTGACAAGTTGATATACATTTGATATCATTAAGTTACAGCAAAGGAAAACAGAAAGGAGAAAAAAGCAGATGACATTAAAGAGTTTTAGAAAAGTGTGCATTGCAACTAAAGTACACTATACAATATGTCATAAGGACGGTGAGTATGAAAGACTTACGGTTGACTACTTAGATGGAATAACGGCGAACACCAACAAAAGTCTTATAAGAATACTTGAGTTGGAAAAAGAAAAAACAAAAATCATCTATATTGCTACTGTTGGCGGAGAACTTGATGTTACATTAAATATACTTTAAAAGTTGAGGGTCGGAAAATGTTTTTGAAAAGAAAGAAAACATCATTACAGAAGGAAATGGAGAAATATAAAAAGAAGGTTCAGATGTTAAATAATCAGTTTGACGCTCTGGAAACTAAAGCAAAAAATATAAAGTCACTTATGGAAAATGAGCGATAAAAACAGTTATAAATAACTTTGGGAGTTTCGGAAAGGAGAAGAAGATATGGAATATTTAATTGCTGAGAGTAAATTTGAGGCTGTAAGTAAGAAAATCAATTCTATTAAGAACAAATGCGAAAAACTGGGACTTCCGTTTAAGTTTGAGGTCTTAGGAGAAGAGTTCGTTAATATAAACGATGATAAGTTTGACAGGTACGAATGTTATAGAAAATTTATCAGAATTGATGTAGATGGTCGTGCGTACATTTCTGATTACGAGGCAGTTGCAGTCGCAAGCTGTACACCAAACGGAAACATTATTCGAAAAATCAATCATGAAGTAGAAGTGCCTGAGAAATATTATAACAGTGGTTGCATCTGCGAACATTGCAATAGTAACCGTGTGCGTAAAGAAGTGCTGATTATTCGCAACGTCAACACTGGCGAATATAAACAGGTTGGAAAGGCTTGTTGCAAACTTTATACTGGAAATCTGGATGCGGAATGGATTGCGATGCTTGGAACTTTCTACGATATGCTCGAAGAAGAAGAGCGTGACGGAATGTGTTGTGGACATTTTGGAGAAATATATTACCCGCTCAAAGATGTCGTAGAAGCATCATATGCGATAATTAGAAAGGTTGGATATTTCAATTCCAACACTGAATTACCAACAAAAATACTTCTTGCAAGTTATCTACGAGAAGGATATACAGAAGTTAATAAGGTATTAAAACGAAATAATATTAATATTGAGTTCGATGGTAAGGATTTTGACGACATCGAAGAGTATGCTGAAAAGGTTATTCAGTATTACACAAACATAAAAGCTGATAATGATTTCATGAGAAATGTCAGCATCATTATTAAAAATGGATACGTTAGCCCGAAGGAATTGGGATATATCTGTTATCTTCCTTGTGGCTATATGCGTGAAGTCGAGAATGAGGAAAAGAAGAGGTTTGCCGCTGAAAAGAGAGCAAAAAGCGATGAGCTTGGCTATTTCGGTGAAGTTGGTAAGAGATATAAAAACGAAAAAGTTTCTACTGTCGAAGAAGTCGCTTATTACGCAACGCAATTTGGAATCGTGACGATATATCGAATCTGCCTAGAAAGCGGATATGAGCTTACTTGGAAGACAACTAGCATACCTCACGAACTTGAAGATGATAGTGAAGTTAATACGGTAACATTCACAGTGAAAGAGCATGGAGAATACAAGGGTCATAAGCAGACGCTTGTGACGAGATGTAAATTTACAAACTAATTAAAGTGAAGGGAGAAAAAATATGCAGTTAATTATTTTGGCAATCATCGTATTTATGTTTGAATATGACAAAGAAGGAAAACAGTGGAGAGATAAGGAGTATCAAGACGGTCGGAAGCGCAGAGCAAAGATTTATGGCGATGACCGTTGTACGCCAAAGCAGACAAAAGAACGTATGCGGAAAAGATACGGATATATGTATGACAGTTGGTGTATGGAATATGACGCATTGGAAAATAATAACTAAAGTCGAAAGGAGAAAATTATGTTTTGTTATTTGCCAGACGGTACAAATGAAATGATATTCGATGTTAATGGAGCTTGGCGAATAGTTGAAGAGAAGTGTGGTAATGATATTGTAAATGAAATACAGAACTCAATCGAAGAGGAAACATACGAAAGGGAAGTTGATGTATTCAATATGATTGGATATGTTCGAACTGATATTGATAATTTAATTAGTGACCTTAGACCATTTACAGAAAAGGGTGGTGCTACTGGAAAATTATTTAATAAAATAGTAAAAAAATTAGAGAAAATGGATTTAGATTTAGATATCTCACAGGATAGATTGGACGTATAAAGACGCTATAAATATTATCTCAAATGGAGATTTATGGCAATGTTAGATACATAAAAGGAATGTATTATGGCAATCGGTTATAAACTTTTTAGAACAAAGAATGGAAAGCTGTATCCTCTCTACGTTCTGGCGAATAAGGAAACGCCAGTAGGAAAATGGATTGAAGCGGAGTGCGGCGAGATGAGTGAGAACGGAAAAGTTAAATCACGACTTGGCGAATTAGCTTATCGTGCTGGATGGCATCTGAACGATGGAGTTCCGTATGTATCACATATCTATTCCGTACATAATGGAAAGAAATATTTGAAGGATGGTGTTGTGTGGGCGGAAGTTGAATATGCTGATGCGGTCAGCTATCAGGATGAAGCGAATAAGAACGGTGTACATAAGAACGGAAAGTTCGTGCCAAGAGATGCGTATCTGAG
>AUXO018153519.1_pt1 | contig 14667 bp, 20 predicted proteins | sample 768731 | NCBI WGS metagenome assembly AUXO01 (sample SAMN02715735, study PRJNA202380) | gut metagenome | biome: sheep rumen | host: Ovis aries | place: New Zealand: Palmerston North | reverse complement strand
TGCTTGACGAATTGTTTGCAATAAACAGTTCTGCCAATGCAGATGACTATGAAGCAATATATGATTATGTTGACCTTGACGTGTTTTATTATATTGCCAAAGGAGAAAAAGGCGACAAAGAAACCATTTTGAATTTCTTGAAAGAGCAAGGACAATCCGTTGATGTAAACTCATTTACAATGACAAGTTCTTCTGCAAACGGGTCAAATACTATAGTGAAAATAGTGCCGCTTTCCGAAGAGTCGAATGAATTGTACAGAAAAATCCTTGAAGCTGAATCAGCAGAAGAACTGGCATTCTGTATAGCAGAACAAATAGGAGCCAGTGACATTGAAGGAGCAACTGAGGCAAGTGTTAATGACAAAAGCGTGGCTGAAAAATATGTTCCTTTTTCAGAAGTTAAGGAACAATTTGATATTACAGATGTGTATTGCGTGACGGTCCATGTTTCGTCAGTCGAAGAGGAATCGTCTGAGGTCAGGGAGAATACTTACGATGATTTGGATGGTGCTTTTGAAGCGATTGCAGATGATATTTTAAGTGATTCGGAGCAAAATGAAGAAGCACCTGAACTCGATACTTCTGCACTAAATTTTGATATGGATATGACGTTTTATGTGTTTAAGGTAAACGGTGAATGGAAAATGGATTTGCCTTATTCAACAGAGGCTATAATCGTTTCTTTGTTTTCGGGATTCGGGCAATATTTTGATGCTGAATACGATTTTGACAATGATACTGATATAGTATCTGAATAAATATCGGAGTGTCAATATGTGGCAGGATACTGAAGGAGAAAGAGGTTTTGTCGTAGCTTACAGGACTGTATTTGCGCCGAGCGGACGGATGAATCCTGTGAGCAGACAACAAAGAAAACAGCTTATTCAACTGGCAAATTTATGCGCCGAAAAATACGAACGTAATGATGTTTACGGGAATGTTCAAACGGGTACTGTAAATGCAGATAAAATTACTGAGTTGTATAATTTGATTATAAATAAATGTTTATGAATTCACGAAACAAAAGCCTGCTTTTAAACGAGCAGGTTTTCGTTATAATAACCAAACAAAGTCAATGGAATAACGTAATTTCTACGGATTAACAATTGACAATAAGGGAACGAAGATGATATAATATATTCAAGGTTGCAAATATGACACATTTTTGTCAAATATGACCAAGGAGTTTATATGTGTGAGTTTAAAATCCAGTTTAAGAAAAACAACGCTTTGGAGACAGAACTGCTTAAAGGAACGTGGGTAAATCTCAATCAGCGGGTCAAAGAACTGCACAGCACAGGTGCAAGAAAAGTAACGGTTATCGTTCTCAAAAACTGATACGAAGTATATATAAGTATATCAAGATATACTTTTATTTTGAATAGAAAGGCGGGATAAAATGATTCAAGAGCCAAAGAAACTTGAAATAAATTGCTCTGATATTTTACCCCCTATTGGTATGTCAAGTATATTTATTTCTCTTTTAAAGCATGGGACCATAAACGATTCAAATATCCAGATGCTATGTACCGATGCAAAATTGCGTTCTTGTGTTGCAAAAGAAACAGGTGTAAGTATGTCTACCGTGCGAAGAGAGATAAAAAAATATTGTGAATGCGGCATTTTGACAAAGATACGTGATAACATATACAAGATAAATGCAGATGCCGTAAAAGCAATGTGGTGACAAACCAAATGAGGAAAATATTATGAGAATTATGAAAACCTTGGTCGGTAAATTCAGGTTTTACACGCACAGATGATGGAAAATTATTTATCAAGAATTTATGATTTTTGTTGACTAAGGAGCAAAAAAATGCGAATAGAAATCAAACCAAATCAAGAATTTTCCGACTGGGACAGCAAGGCTATGGTTGTTATAAATACAGCGGAATTTCTTCAGTTAAATCTTGATGATGCAGTATCGCTGATACATGTCCTTGGAGCGTATATCAGACCTGACAAGCGAATGCATTTTGCTTATAACGCACATATTTCGGCTGAGATTTATCATCATATGGAACACATTATGAGTACAATGAAAGTGCCGAATATCTATATAGGAATACAGCATATAGATGACGAAAATGTATTTATTGCTTTAAAAACATATGCGGCTGAAACGCTTCCAATATCTCCTTCAAACAGAAAAACAATATCTCTTTTGAGGTATGATTTGGAGAATAAAAAAGTGACTTATGGGTTTGATACAAGCGTTTGAAAAAACAGAAAGAAAGGATGATGAATATGCACTGGCTGCATATAACAGGAACTGCTGACAGTGATGTGGTCGTTAATCTTGAAAGTGTTTCCTATCTGAACATAAGAGCATCGGAAAAAATGGTTTCTTTCAATGAGAACGGCGGAAATGATGTTTGCTATCATTTGTTTATTGAGGCTTTGATTGGCAACTGTGCTGTTATGCTTCATAAAAGCCCTGAAATCTGTATCCGTAACGGGGTGGAGTCTGACCAGAAGAAAGCGCATGATTATGAACAGAAGTGCAGGCATTTTTTCAGAGAGCTTGTGTCTTATGTGACCAAATGCGGGACTCCCGATGCGTGGGAAACACGTAAGGTCATATTTGCTCCCGATTATACATCCGATAAAAGCAATTGAGACAAGTCAAGTAAATAAAGTATATCTTGATATACTTATATATACTTGTATTGGCTGAATACAGTGCCGACAATAAAACGGTACGGAGATTGATGATGCAAAAAATAAGGATAAAAGATAGAGTAATAAATCTCAGCAAAGCGCAGAATAGCGTGCTTGACAATGATACGATACTGACATTTGACGAGGAAACCAATATATGCCTTGTAGAAAAGACGGTAGAGTTTATATGTTTTGATGAGTATTCCGACACTTTACCTGCTAAACTGAGCGTGAGTATTCCTTTTCCTTTCAAAGAAAAAGAAATTAGAAAGATGAACGAACTGATTTCCGAATTAAGAACACATAACGAAAAATACCAATACTATGATATGATTAACTTCGACAGTAAAAAAAGGCTTACTGAAATTCATTTGAGTGTAAATGAAAAATATATAATGCCGAGTGACAACAGTTATCTGACGGAACTCAGCAAGATATATATGCCCGAAGTTGTTAAATACTGTAAACTGGACAAATTAAAATTCAAGTAAAGAAAGGCAGAAGTTAAATGAAAGGAATAAAGAAAGCGGCATCACTTGCATCCGCCTTCCTGATGAGTTTCCTTGTTTGTACAAATGTAAGTGCGGAAATATTCGACTACGAGTACGACATGACAAAATCCAGATGGACTTATGGCGGCGGATACAGTTTTGTAACTTACACGAGGTTGGACGGTGAGAGAAAAGACAAGCATTCTTTTGACCCCAACTGGATTACAGAAAACAGCTATATCCTTTTGAGTTATGAAACGGAAGGAGAGTATGAGGGTTGTCCTGCCTCTCTTTTGTTTCAAACGTGGACAGGCGAATTGGTAGACAGCACAGAAGATAAAACGATTGAAATGATACCGCTCGAATATGATGATACACATGCTGTATATGATTACAAGAGTATGTTGGAAACTTGGGGAAATGATGATTTTTCTACGGTATATTCCATATCTGTTTCCGATAAAGGCGAAAACAATTTATTTGTATCTTCCATGACAATCACAAATGTTGATATACCGACAGAAAGCATTGCTGATTTAAAAGGATGTACATTGCTTCAAAACGGTGCGGAAGTAGACCTTGCAATGTATAATGTTTCAGCAAATGAGTCCGCACAGTCTGAAGAAATTTCAACATCATATGACGAAACAGACAATTGGGAGAGTCAGACGGATATAAACACAGACGGAAATAGTGAAGTAACTGCTGTGGAAACAGAAGCAAAACAAGCAGAAGAAAATCAAATTTCCAGTATGCTGATTTATTTAGTTATAGCAATCGTTGTTGCGGTTATTGCCATAACAATAATCGTAATATCTCTCATCAAAAAGCGCAAAAATTCATGGCACTAATCAATAACACAAATGTTTTTGTGTTAAAAATATACGAAAGGATATGATAAAAATGAAGAATAAGTTAAGTATTGCTTTGACAGCTTTACTTGCAGTGACTCTTGGCGGCAACAACGTTTTGGCGGCTGACTGGTCTCAGGCAAGCTATGCTGACAGTGACCCGAATACAGTACACGTTGTTTCAACAGATGAAAATTCGGCTACTTTCAGCAACTCAGCTACCAATACAGATATTTGTAAGCTGAGAATAACCTTGGATAAGGTCCTGAAAAATCGTGACGATTATGCGAAAGTAGCATCGGTCAAGTGGACTGTTACTTACAACGGTGTATCTCCCGATTTAAAGGCAGATGCTCTCAGCGGCGGCACATATCTTACCAACAATGGTTCGGTAGGATATACTATCAGGTGTGATGAATATGATGAAGAAAATGAGAAGGCTATCTGGAATAACACTTCTTATTCGGTAGAAGATTCATATGAAGTCCCTGAAGATACTCCTCTTGAAAAAGACGGAGAACTTGTATTTATGGACTGGTCTTATGCAGATATTGGAAATCAGGGTGTTTCTGTTACTGTATCTGATTTAAAGTTCTATGATAAGGACGGCAAAGAAATAGAACAGCTCGGATATAAGGAGTGGACAGAAGAAATGTCTGCTGATGTTGTAGACAGCGGAAGCGGCAATCCTACACACACCGAATCTTCGGCAGAAACGGCGGAGACATCTGCTACTGTAGATGAGGATGTTCAAAGTGATGTTCCTTCCGATTCTGAAGACGAAAAGCCCTCTGAGACCGAAGCACAGGAAACCGAAGTAGCAGTACCTATAGAAACAGCTCCCGCTACAGGAGATGCAGGTACATACGCTTCCATAATTGCTCTTGCAGGAGCTTCTGTCGGACTTGCATTAACAAAGAAGAAGCGTTCGGATAAGTCATGATTCAATGAGGTCATATCAATGAAATTCTTACGTGGGTTCCTGTTTTTAGCGGTCCTTGTTTCAGCAGTTTATTTAGTATATTCCTGTGCTGTTGGTGTATACGGAAGAATACTGAATGCAAAACTGCAATCCGAACATTCTTTGCCAGAGCAGGAGCCTGCGTATTCTTTGACTGTTATTACTCAAAAGCCTGATGCGGAAACTTCTGTAAACATACAAAATGTACAATCGCAATCATCAAATAAAAGCGAATCGGTTGAATATGATGCTGCGATGACTGAAAGTGAAGCGATAACAGAACCTGTGATTTCAGATGATATGAGAGCATTATATGATTTAAACAGTGATACTGTCGGATGGCTTACTGTTCCCGATACCAATATTGATTATGTGGTATGTCAGACAACGGATAATGACTTTTATCTGCATAACAGTTTTGAAAAAAAGCCCTTGCAGTCGGGAACACTGTTTGTTGATTACAGATGCGATTTAAACAAAAGCAATATATTTATATACGGGCATAAACAAGCGGACAAGTCAATGTTTGGAACGCTGACAAATTATCATTCAAATCCCGATTTTTATAAACATAATCCGAATTTTGAATTTTCTGATTTATACAGAAAGTACAGATGCGAAATAGTATCATACTTTATCTGTCCGACAACAAAGACAAAGTATGCAGAAGCTTTCGATTTTTACAATTATATCTATTTTAATGAAGATTATTCTTTCAATAATTTTGCGGATAATATAAGAATGTATTCGGAAATTCCTGTTCCGAATGATATTTCCGAAAACGACAGATTCATAATATTATCGACTTGCTCGTATGAGTATTCAGGGGCAAGATTTGTGGTTATTGCAAGAATGCAGGAGACATAAGGAGATACATATGAAGAAAATATTCAAAAGTGTAGTTGCTTTAATGCTTTTAGGTGGTCTTTTAACAGGATGCGGACAAGCCGCAGGCAATGATAAGGCAAAGCCTGCGAAGAAGGTAAAGCCAGAAAACATCAACATAGCCGTCATATTGAAAGCCCAAAATGCAGATTATTGGGACTATGTAAAGAAGGGCGCACAGGATGCGGCGGATGAACTTGGTGTAAAGGTATACTATACTGCTCCCGAACTTGAAAGTATGCCCGAAGAACAGGTAACTATGATAAATGATGCTGTTGCAAATAAAGTTTCAGCAATCGTAATATCGCCTATAAACTGGCAGCAAAGCTCGCCTTTGAGAGATGCTGAAACGAGCGGCATACCTGTTGTAACGATTGATTCTGAATGTTCCAATTACAGTGAAAAATGCTATATTGCCACTGATTCTGAGGAAGCAGGACGCTTGGCAGGGCGTGAGACTGCAAAGATACTGAATAACGATGATGATGGCTTAGGCGGTACTTGTGCAATAATCGCACATACTTTGGGTACTGACACGGCAGGAGCAAGGTTTGACGGTTTTGTTAAAGAACTGCAAGACCAGTACGGAGCAGAAATGACTCCCGATAAAACCGAGAATAAAATCAATATTTGCGGTTCTGAATTTTGTGACAGTGACTATGATAAAGCGAAAGAAAGAACATCCATTCTTTTAGACCGCAATCCTGATATAGACTTGCTTTATTGCACCAATGAAACGGTTTCAAGGGGAGCTGTAGATGCAGTGCGTGAAAAAGGTCTTAACGGAAAAATAAAAATCATAGGCTTTGACAGTTCGGATGACTTGATAGCCGCTGTCAATGATGGTACGGTTGAAGGATTTCTTGTTCAGAATCCTTATCAGATGGGCTATCTTGGTATTACAAATGCAGTTTCCATGATAAACGGCGAAGAAGTGCAGGAGTATATCGACACAGGTGTGACTTATGTTACAAAGGATAATATAAACAGTGCGGAAATACAGCATACGCTGAACCCGCTGAAATAAAGGGAGCGGGGCTTATGAAATTCTTTATGAAGAAGGGCATGGATGCGGTTTTTGATGAACTTGTCAGCCTTGCAGAAAATTCGGTAAATATGTCCTTAATGACGGCGGGAGAGTCTGTGCTTACAGATGATGAGATTGAAATGCTCCGTGCAGAGGTCTATCGTATATACAATGAGTATCCGTACAAGAAAGCACGTCTGCTTATACTGGGGCTGAATATCACAAGAAAGTATTTTGAGGATATTCGTTTAAAGAAAGAGCATATACTTTGGCTGAGAGATGCAGATATGCGGAGAGAAGAATTTTCGTTTGTCACCGAAGACCGCAGAATTTATGAGGCTTTTGTAAACAAAAACGGTCTTGATATTCTTGTAGACAGAACCGTTCTGGGCGAAACGAATGAAATCAGGCATATATGGTTCATTCTTCAGGCAATAGCAAAGAACGAAGATGGTTCATACAAGTATATATGTGAAATATACATAGAAACGCACAGCGCACAGCTTATCAGGTATCCTATGAGAAGTGAAAAAGATGATGAGTCTGATTACTATGTCAGCCTTCTTGAGGATAAGCTGAACGAAATATCCGAGCAGTGCGAGACTTGCAGTGGGTGACATCTGTTATATGAGAAAATTATCCAATCCCAACGCTTTGGCAGAGGCACAAAAGGTATACAATTTCATCTGCAACAGTGAGCATGTCAACATCTTATCGGGTCAGCAGGAATCCACTTGGATGCCGCAAGGGGCTGAGTATGAATTTGATTATATAAAGAACTGCACTGGGAAATATCCGATTATCAGGGGATTTGATTTCCTTGTTGATGAAAATGGTAACGATTTCAGCGATGCCTTGAATAGAGCGGTAGAATGGCATAAAAACGGCGGTATCGTGACGATTTGCCACCACTGCGGGAAAAACTTCAAAGGCAGTTGGGAAGATTCACAAAAGGATTGTGTGGAAGACTGGGGCAAATTGTTTGAAGAAGGGACTGCTGAACACATACAGCTCAAGAACGGCTTGGATATAGGAGCTGAATATCTCCTGAAATTACAGGAGAATAATGTCCCTGTATTATGGAGACCCTACCATGAATTTGACGGAAAATGGTTCTGGTGGGGGAAAGGCGGTCCTGAGAACTTCAAGCGTCTGTGGCGGTTTACTTACAATTATTATACATATCATTGGCATTTGAATAATCTGATATGGGTCTTGGGTTATTCGGAAACAGGGAGAGAGAACAATAATCACGATTTGGCTGTCTGGTATCCCGATGATGAGTATGTTGATGTCTGCGGTGCAGACTCTTATGCAGAAGGTCCGAATGTTGAATTGTACAGAAAAATCAGAAGAATAGTATCGAACAAAAAACCTATCTGTCTTCATGAGTGCGGGAAGATTCCCACATACGATGAGATGAAAAACAGCGGTGCTTACTGGGCATATTTTATGTCGTGGCATACCGAATGGCTGTTTAATAACAATACAGAAGATTATCTTAAAAAAGTATACAGTGATAAGCATATAATAACGCTGTAAGGGAAGGGATGATTTATTATGAACAACGGAGCTGATACCACGCTTGTACGGGTATCTGAGGTCGATGAAGCAGTAAAAGCAATCAACGGAAAAAGATACAGCAAGCAGAAGAAGTCGGGTATAAACGAACATACTGTATTGTTGGACCAAAAAAGAAAACACTGGAAAGCGGTCAGCGGGAGCAGAGAAGATACAGATGCACACATAGGTATGTATCTTGCTCATAAATACGCTCTTTAAGGAGCAGTGAATGCGTGATTTTACCAAAGGCAGTCCTGCCAAAGCTCTGATTCTGTTTGTGATACCTATATTTTTCGGTGACTTATTCAGTATGCTGTATGGAATAGCTGACACACGAATCGTAGGCGAGTTTCTTCATGACAACGCTCTTGCGGCAGTAAGTGCTACATCCATACTCAGTGACATATTTGTTACAGGTTTTTTGCGAGGTATCACAAGCGGATTTGCGATTGTAACAGCAAAATATTTTGGTGCGAAAAATAACGAGAATATTCGTCTGTCCTTTGCAAGGACCGTGAGGCTCGGACTGTTGTTTTCATTCATATTAACGGCTCTTTGCCTTGTGTCGCTTGACATGATTTTAAAAATGATAAATATTCCGCAGGAACATATGGCAGAAGGGAAAGCGTATATAGGTGTGTTACTTGCAGGCATGACGTTTTCAATGCTGTATAACGCATATGCGGCAACACTGCGCTCGTTGGGAGATACGGTAACTCCGTTGATATTCCTGATAGTGTCCTGTGTTTTAAATATAGGACTTGATGTGCTTTTTATTGCAGTATTTAAGACAGGCGTTATGGGAGCTGCAATTGCAACAGTATTTTCGTGGCTTTTATCAGTCGTTGCCTGTGGGATTTATGTACACATCAAATATCCCATACTTCATATAAAGTTGTCGGATTTACTTGGGAAAAGTAAAATAGACAGAGAAATGCTGAAAAACGGTATTCCTGTGGGAGTTACAAACTGCCTTGCCTGTGTGGGTGCCGTTTCGATACAAAGCGTTGTCAATGCTTTTGGAACAGATACGATAGTAGCGAATGCCGCAGCAAATAAGATAGTTAATCTGTTTCTTGTTCCATACGGCATCTTTGGTCTCGCTATGGCATCATATGCAAGTCAGAATTATGGAGCAAAACAACCTAAGCGTATTGCGGAAGGACTGAAGTTTTTGTTGGGGATAAGCCTTGTATGGTCTGTTTTCGCTCTGGCAGTATGTCAGATGTTTTCGGACAAATTCGTAACAGGACTTACAGGAACAACAAATTCAAGCATTATCCATATCGCATCGGAATATTTAGGCTTCAATTCGATATTCTTTATGGCGTGCGCATTGGTGCTTATCCTCAGAAGTACCCTTCAGGGAATAGGAGACAGTACGACACCTATGGTAACGAGTGCTGTGGAATTATGCGGACGTATCATAGCAGCACTTATATTAGCCAAATTTTTCGGATATTGGGGCATTATAGTGGCTGTTCCTATTCTGTGGGTAATGATGGCTGTAATATTATCAATTAAAACAAGTCATTTTTTTTGCTAAAGCCGATAAGGTCAAGGTGTAAACCGTTAAAAAAAGACCGTCAATTTGATTGACAGTCTTTGAGGAATTATATTATAAACTATGATTATCTGCCGATACACGTAAACTGAGGACCGCAAGGCTTCGCAACAGGCTTTGGCTTAGAAGCTGACTTTTGCGATTCGGTGATGGTATGATACGTCAAAACTATTGAAAACTTAGTGGTTTTATGATAGAATACTTAAAAAGGAAAATGTACAATGGCAGACAGAATAATTGAAGAAAAAGAATGGCAGGACGGAACTGCTATGTCTCCTGCTGTTAAAGAAAAATTCAAAAAAATCACAAGGTCACGTTTCAGAACTTGGGATGGACTCTGCTTTATGTCCGCAGGAACAATTCTTCTGATAGGGATATGCCCGTTTTTTATAGCTCAAGGGATAGAATTTCTCACAGGAGCGGTCACTATTGCTTGGTGTCTGGGAATACTGTTTGCAGTCATTGCTTTACTTATAAAAAGAGATTGTCAAAAAGAATTGCGTAAAATTGATGATGGCAGGTTTGACTGGAAACAGGATACAGTATACGAGTTGCTGCCTGACCGTTATCCTAAAACTTGTAAAATATTAACGGACTCCGAAAAAGACCCTTGTGTTATTTTACAGGCTTATTTCTATTACAAGAAAGGAACGTATGTATATATAGTTAAACAAGAAGGACAAGATGAGATGCATGCATTCATCACATGATAAAGCTAATTACAATCCTAATAAGAAAGGGTATAATATGTCGGCAAGAAATGACGAATGGATAAAAGAAAGCAGTGGGAAATATCTGTACAAGGAATATACGATACAGCAAAAAAGCTCAAGACAATGGTGTGTTAGTGATAAAGATAATGTTGTAGTGTTTATAGGACGCTCATTATCGGCATGTAAAGAGTTTTTAAAATTGAATAACCCATGACTAACAAAGAAGACTGCCCGATAAACAGGCAGTCTTTTTATGATTATATATTTTGATTATCTCTTGTTTTTAGCTGCATACTGAGCCATTATAGCCTGACCTCTTGCGGCACCTGCCTGAGCCTGCTGCTGTGCTTTAGCCTGAGCTGCAGCTCTGTTTGCTGCTGCCTGAGCCTGTTGAGCCTGTTGAGCCTGTGCTACTGCTCTGGATGCTGCCTGAGCCTGCTGTGCCTGTTGCTGTGCATTATACTGAGGAATAGAATAAACACTCTGACAGGTTACGTTTGTTGTTGTTGTTTTGACTAAATTGGTTCTTCCCGTGTTTGTTGATGAAGAGGTTGCTGTGCATACATAATTAGAAGGGGTGGAGCGACCATATGCTAATGAATAATTATAACTTGTGTTATAGGTTGTGTTAGTGACCTGTTTACTTGCAATATATCCAGAACCTTGAGGAGCGGGATTGTAACTCGTTTGAGTAACATAAACAGGAGTGGTAGAAGTCATACGACTATTTGTAGAGAAAGCGGTAGAGCTACATCCATAGCTGACGGAAGGAGCGGAAGTATAGTAAGAGTTACTATAAGAAGGAGCGGAACTGTAAGAATAACCACTTCCGTAACCACTTACATAAGAGCTATTAGGAGTGGTGTAAGAATAAGATGTTCCACCGCTCACATTAAGATAATCAGCGTTGCTTGCGCTTACAGGAGCGGCAACTGCACTCATAATAGCAGCGCCCATAGTCATAACAGCAGCAAGAGACATAAGCTTCTTTTTGATGTTCATTTTAACCATCCTTTCAAAAATAAATAAAACAGCTTTGCAGAATATCCTGCAAAATTTATATTATCACTCTAATATGATAAAACTATTAACTGCTTGTAAAGGTTCAGTAAATTTTAGCACAATTTTTATGTTTTGTTAAACCAATATAGCATTTGTATAGATATAGCAAATAATGTAACGCAAATTCTACAGATTTAACAATTGACACAATGTACTCTAATATGGTATAATGTATTTAGTTAAAATCGTTAGTCGAGCAAAAGGAGAATATGTATGTTCAATAAAGAGGGTTTTAAAAAACTTGCTATGGCGACAGGGCTTTCACAGAAACGGCTTGCAGATGCGATTGGAATACAGTTTGGAACATTGCGTTCTTATATAGAAGGTGAACAGCCATGTGTTGAAAACCTTGTTAAAATAGCGGACTATTTTGCAGTTCCGTTAGATTTTTTAATGGGTCGCTGTACGGAAGAACAGGCAAACTCCATACTTGACAATTATTCTGCTAATTTTATGGCTTTGCGGCTTGCACCATACGAAAGTTATTTGATTGGAAGAGCTAAACTTCCATCTAACTTTGTCAATAACAGATACAATGGCGAGGAGCCGTACCCATACAATTTGGTTGATGCAATCAACGGAGAGCCTATTGATTGGGTACTGAGAAAAGAGAATATAGATGGTCTTGAATGGGCTGTAAGTACCTTGAACGAGAGAGAACGGCTTTGTGTCAACGCTTATTATCGGGAAGGAAACTCTCTTTCCGCTGTGGGCAAACTCATTGGAGTGACAACTGAGCGGGCAAGGCAGATACTGCATCGTGCTGTGAGAAGACTATGCCATCCGTCAAAAGCATCTCAGATATTAAATGGTTGGCACTCGATAGAGGAAATCGACACATATATCAATACAGTCCTTAAAGAAAAGGAAAAGGCTTTGGCAGAACGGGAGTTGTTTTTAAAGGAAAAAGAGAACGCTTTAACAGAGAAAGATAAAAAAATCAATGCTATTGCAGATGAGCTGCGTTTACAAGGGCGCACAGAACAGGTGGAAGATGCTTTGCGGTCTACAAATGATATGTCGTTATATAGCAGAGATTTGTGTTGCCTTGATTTGTCGGTTCGTCCTTTTAATTGTCTTTACAGAGCGGGGATAAGAACGGTCGGTGATATAATCAGCAGTCTGGAAGAAAATGCTGAGAACTTCAAACATATACGAAATCTCGGAATGAAGAGCTATACAGAAGTGCTGCGCAAGTTGGACGAAACATTCTGTACACGCAAGTTCACCGATACATATTTAAACTACGGAGAGTGAGAAATGTTGAATATAAAAGGCTTAAAAGAATTGATTGTTTCTTTGGGGATGACTTATCCTGCGGTTTCCGAAGGTATCGGAATATCAACAGATTCATTCAATGCTATTATGCAGGGAAAGTATGAACCAAACCTGCATACGCTGATAAAGATAGCGGATTTTTTTGCTGTTCCCCTTGATTTTCTTGCAGGAAGATGTACAAAGGAACAGGCTGTAAGGGTCCTTAACGACTATCCGAAACACTTCATGGAAGTGAGACGTGCGTCTTATGAACAATACATGGCTGTCAGAGAGAAACTTGATTTGCCTGATGTTAAGGGAGATATAGAAGCTCCTTATCCTTATAATCTGTACGAAGCAATATTAGCAAACAATGTAGACTGGGTAATATCAGAACAGCAGTTAAAGGGACTGGATTGGGCTATGGACTCTTTAACGGATAAAGAGAAAAACATCATTTATTCGTATTACCGTGACGGAATGACACTTACCAAAATAGGGGAAAGTTATGGCGTTACAAGAGAACGGATAAGGCAAATGATTTCCAAAGGGGTCAAAAAACTCAAGCACCCTTCAAGACTGGAAGCTATATTGGGCGCATCTTTTAACAGGTATCGTTCAAAAGAGAATATAGAACGTGAAGTCCGTAAGCTCTCTGAAATGAGTGAGAATTATCAAAAAAACGCAGATGCACTGGCAAAGGCTGAAAGCCTTGTTGCAATAAGAGAGCAAAAGATAAATGATATAGTTGCGATACTTAAAAGTTCAGACCTTGATGATATTGCTGATATTGTTGAAAAAATAGAAAAGGTTCGGGACAAAGATATTGAGGATGCGCTAACCAAAAGAAAGTTAAATAAAAATATTGAAGTTCTTGAACTTTCGGTCCGTTCGCAGAATGGTCTGCTGCGTGCAGGTATAATTACGGTCGCAGATATTGTTAATATGTTGGAATATGACTCAGAGCGGTTTGAAAACATAAAAAATCTTGGCGTAAAATGCCGTGAAGAAATAGTAGATAAGCTGAACAGCTATATGGGCGAAAACAAGTATGAGTATGCTGTATCAGCAAATGTAAAATGTTCAAAGCCGAATCGTTTGGCTAATACAAATCAAGGAGAATATTTATGCAGATAACAATTAAAGTAGTACGAGGAACAGAGGAAAACAAGTATATTGCAAAGATTTCCACATCTTTGGGCGGCGGTCAGGAACGATATAAAGACCTTACTGCCGAAGAACTTGGAGCAAAAATCGCTGACCTTGTAAATCAGGCACAAAAGGAAGGACAAATAGGAAAGTAATTTGCGTTAGAACTGCGAAATTTTGCCCAATATGACAAATAATACAGTAATCATAACGCATTTTCTACGGATTTGTCAATTGACAACTTGTACTCTAATGTGGTATACTATATATAGTTGAGAGCAAACAATATAATGTGTTTGTCACAAAGTCGTTGTAGAGACGGAGTGCGTAAGTCTGCAAAGAAGTCCGAAAGGATGAGTGGTCTACAATGCTCACGGGGACTGTGACTGTCAAGCAAGCCCGTGTAAGTGAGAATGTGGCAGCGGTATGTTTTGTTTGAAAGGTTTTCACACCGAGGGAAGAGAAAAGCCTGAAAACTTTCAT
>AUXO013871022.1_pt1 | contig 14668 bp, 11 predicted proteins | sample 768731 | NCBI WGS metagenome assembly AUXO01 (sample SAMN02715735, study PRJNA202380) | gut metagenome | biome: sheep rumen | host: Ovis aries | place: New Zealand: Palmerston North | reverse complement strand
GAAAAGAAGAATCTTGTGAACATACGGACGTCTTTTTTGGTAAAAGGTAGAGTTTTTATTTTGGCCGTTATTTCATTCCATTCTTTTTCGTGATAAACATAAAGGCAGTTTTCTAAACCGCGCGTTATTATAAACCTTGTTCCAAGTTCAGTTCGGAACTTAGCAGGAATGATAAGTCGGCCTTTATCATCTATGGTATGATGATATTCGCCCATGAACATTTCAATCCCCCACTTTCCTCCACTTTGTGCCACTGTCTATAATTATGATACATTTATTAGTCTATTTTGTAAATATATTTTAATAATTTTTTTAAAACTGTTCTGTAAATTGACGTAAATTTTATACTTCCTTTCGAGCAAAAAAAATAAGTTATATATTATATAACTTATTAATTATTATTGCATTTTCATTTTGCTTTTTGCACCTTTTGCTCCGTCAAATGTACTTAAAACATTCGAATCAAAACTGGTTGTTTTTTTCAAACTACTTTTATATTCTTTTATAGCTGTTGTAATCATTTCATCTAATAGTTTAGGATATTTTTTACCTTTAGGTGTGAAGAAAAAGAAAGCTAAACAACCAGGAATAGTATTTGGTTCGTTTACATATACTTCTTTTGTTTTTTTGTTTACTAGAAAATCAAATCTTGTTACTCCAGATAGGTTTAGGGCACGGAAAGCTTTTTTAGAGTAATCATAGATTTTTTCTTCAATATCTTTGCTAATGTCGGCAGGAATTTTAAATCCGGCTGTTATCATTTTTCCACCAGTTTTAGCTGGCATTTTGCCGCTCTTTTTTCCCCCTTCTACTAGATATTTGTCTTCAAATGTTAAGAAGTTATTATCTGTATAAAACTCTCCAACTAGAGAACATTCTACTGATTTTGAAGATCCAACAACTGCACAATCTACTTCTTGAAGATTTTCTATTACTTTTTCTACTATTATTTTTTCATCGTAGTTTATAGCTTCTTCTATTACCTTTTTTATTTCTTTTTCTGATTTAGCTATTTCTATACCAACGCTACTACCTAGTCTTGCTGGTTTAACTATAACTGGATAGCCAAGCTTTTTAACTCTAGCTAATATGTTATCTTCATTTTCTTTATATTCGTGATCATAAAACCATATGTAATCTACAACATTTACTCCTTCGGCTCTCATTACTTCTTTTTGAATTATCTTATCTTGCCCTAAAGCTGCTGAAAGAGTATTAGGTCCAACAAATGGTATACCTAACGTTTCTAAATAACCAGCTAAAGAGCCATCTTCTACACCCTTTCCGTGTACTATAGGGAAAGCTATATCGATAGTTTCATAAGTTCCTTTAAATAAGCCTCTCTTTTTTTGTAAAATAAAATCTCCATCTTTTTTTGTTAGAGTTACTTCCTTAGTCATATTTGGTATTGCTTGTAAATCTTTATACGTTTCCATACTTTTTAAGCATTCTCCTGTATACCAATTTCTATCTTTTCCTATGTATATCGGAATAGCTCTATATTTATCACTATCTAAGTAAGACATTGCTTGAACAGCAGTTATTATACTTACTTCGTGTTCTACTGATTCTCCTCCAAATATTATACCTACTTTTAGCATTTTTATCTCTCCTTTATTCGTTGTAGATATCTGGCAAGTCACTTTGAAGAAGGCAATAAGTATTTCCTTCATCTAATTTTTTTAGAATTTCAAAGGCTTCCATTATATCGTTAGTTATATGTATTTTTTTATTATTATATTTTTCTTCTTCTAAACCATCTTGGATTGCTTTTGTTTGATTTTTACCAACTAATATTACTTCATCTATTTTATTTTTAGCTATTAGTTCTCCTATTTTTTTGTTTTCGAAGTATTCTTTGTCAGCTAGTTCTATCATTCCAGAAGTTATTATTATTTTTTTACCAGGCATTTTAGCTAATACATCGATAGCCATTGCACAACCTTTAGGGTTGGCGTTATAAGCATCGTCTATTAGGTTTATGTCAAAGTATTTTTTCATTTGTAGTCGATGTTCTACAGGTTCTACACCTTTAACAGCTTTTTGTAAATCTGCTATACTTATTCCAAGTTCATGGCCTAATAAAATTCCAGCTAAAATATTATAAACATTATTTATTCCTAACAATTTGGTTTGAAAGTCGTACTCTTTATCGTTTCCTTTAAAAACTACTTTAAATTTTGTCCCTTTGTGACTTAATTCTATATCTTTAGCATAAGCATCAACTTTTTTGTTTTCAACACCTATCCATAGTATTTTGCAATCATTATTAATGTGATAAGATTTTTGCTTTGGATCATCAGCATTTAAGATACCTATTCCATCGCTAGGTAGACTTTCTATTAATTCAAATTTTGTTTTTTGAATAGTTTCCTCACTACCGAAAGTCTCTAAATGGGCTAAACCAATACTAGTTATTATTCCATATTTAGGATGAACTAAGTCACATAGTTCTTTTATTTCTCCTTTTTTGCAAGCCCCCATTTCAGCAATAAAATAATCGTTATATTTATCCAAATGATTATTTATCGTAATCATTAAACCAAATGGGGTATTGTAATTAGCTGGGGTTTTAAAAGAATTATATTTAACATTCAAGATATCATTCAAAATATTTTTAGAACTTGTTTTTCCATAACTACCTGTAATACCTATTACTTCCATATTTGTCATACTATTTAGTTTATTTATTGCTTGGTTTCTAAAATGGTTTGCAACCATTTTTTCAACTGGTCGATTTAGAAAGTTGATTAATATTATAATTAAAGGATTAAGATATCCTATTAAGCCTAAGATAAAATAGTATAATGGAAGATTATTATCGGAATAGTTTAGTAATGTAATTATTATTAGTAGTATATGTAATAATGTATTTGTAGTAATTAATCTTTTTATTCTTGCTGTATATTTTAATGGAATCTTTGTTGTTTCTTTCTTTTTGTTGCTTATAAATACAAATATTAAAAATATAAATAGTAAAATAGCTATATAATTTATATAAGCCAATAAATTTTCACTAAAGTAAAACAGAATAAATAATATGAATAATAAATTATAGTTTACAAAGTTTTCTTTAAGATTTTTTAATAACCATTTAACGTATTTATAACCTCTGTTATATCTATTTTGTTGTAACATATGTAATGATTTTGTACTTATAATATTAATAAATATTAAATAAATTATTGATACGAAAATATAAAGTAACATATTATTCCTCCTAGTTTAAAAATGATTTTAAAACACTTATTGTTTGGTTTAATCTCTCTAAATAAGCATAGTGAGTACATCCTTCATATGTAACTAAACCACTATCTGGTATAAGACTTTCTAATTCTTTGGCATCTTCATATGGAACATCATCATCTTTTGTTCCCCATATTATTAGAGTTGGGCATTTAATTTGATTAACCTCTTTGCTCAAATCAGTGTTAACATGTTTTACAAGAATATCTCTCATTATTGGACTAGCGTTTTTATAATCAGTTGATCCCATATGGCTTTTGGCGAAGTTTTCAAATTTCTTTAATCCCGGTATTTTTTTTAAAGTTTTAAGTATTTTTACTTTAGTGCTTACTTTAGTTATTTTTTGCTTAAATGGGCTAGCTAATAAAATTAGTTTATAAACTGGATATTTTAAAGCATACATGATAGCTAATTTTCCTCCAAAAGAATGGCCGATAATTGTTATATTTTTTAATTCTAATTTTTGAGCCAAGTTATTTATCATTTCTACATAATTAGATAAATCCCAGTTACTAGTTGGTTCATCTGATAATCCGAATCCTGGTAAATCAATAATAATAAGATGATGAGTGTCTTCAAAAGGATTAGCAATAGGCTCCATCATTTCTATATTTTGTCCCCAACCATGAAGAAAAATAATTGGTTTACCATCTTTTTTTCCGTATTCTTTATAGTTTATTTTTATATTATTATATTCGAACATAAAATCACCTTTAAGGGCTTATAGATGTACCCTTTCTAACATATATTTTACCATATCACGGGCTTTTTGAATATTTATTATAAAAATAGTTGACATAATATAGCCTTTTTTTATATTTTTTCAAGAAAAAAGAGCTTGTTTTAAGCTCTACTTGAATACTTACCATCTTCTGTTGTTACTATTATTCTTTCTCCTTGATTAATAAACATAGGTACTTTTACAATTAATCCGTTATCTAAAGTTGCATCTTTCATAGCATTATTAGTTGTATTTCCTTTTACAGCATCAGTCGTTTCTACTATTTCATATTCTATTTTTTCAGGCAATGTTATACCAATAATATCTCCTTCGTAGAAATCTATTTGTACTTCTAAATTTTCTTTTAAGTATTTTTCAGCTGAGCTAATCTTATCAGGAGTTATTTCTACTTGTTCATAAGTTTCATTATCCATAAATACATATGAACTGCCTGAATTATATAAGTATACCATTTTCTTTTTATCAACATGAGCTTTTTCTATTTTGACATTGCTATTTATAGATTCTTCAGTAATTGTACCAGTTTTTAAATTACGCATTTTAACTTTCATAATTGCTGCGCCTTTTCCTGGTTTAACATGTAAAAAGCTTTGTATTTGACAAATATTGCCATTATAGAATACTGTCATACCATTTTTTATGTCATTTACATTTATTAGTTCATTCATTGATCAACACCCTATTTCTTCTCTTTATGTAATGTTTCTTTATTACACCATTTACAGAATTTGTTTAATTCCATTTTGTCTGGAGTATTCTTTTTGTTCTTTTTAGTAACATAGTTTTCATGTTTACAAACAGAACAAACTAAAACTATATTAGATCTATTTTCATTTTTAGCCATAAAACAGCCCTCCTTTTTCACATCGTACATATTGTATCATACATTTTTTATTTTTCCAAATAAAATCTATCATATAATGTATATTAGTTTTGTTGGTATTATAATAAAAATGAAAGATAGAAGTTGGAACTTCTATCTTCGAACAAAATAATATTTAGAAAGATAGGTTACAAATGTAAAGCATCTCTCCGTGAAAGATATTATATCATTATTTTTTTATTATGCAAGCTTTTTTTATACTTTATAGAATTTTAAAATGCTATTATTCTTTATTTTATACACATATTCTAATTTATATTTTGGATAATTTTCATATTCATATACAGTATTAGAGATAAAATAAATGTTCTTTTTTTGTCTTTTTAATTCTTTTAAATTCTCTTGTGTAACAATAACTACTTTTTTGGACAATTCATATGAATGTTCGACCAGAGAAAGAAGTCCTGCATCTTGCAAATAATCATAGCTTTGATATAAATAAATTTTGTTATCTTTATTTTTTTGGTATTTATCTGACGCCAAAAATTCTTCTAAAGCCTTTTTGGTGGTTACATGGTAGTAATCTAACTCATATTTTTTAGATATATCTTTGGTTCCGACTAAGATATTATAGTAAGCAGCATTTCTAACATCATATCTAATTATATTATATATACTGTCTATCATACTTATAATTATTAAAATTATTATTATTCTCTTGTATTTTATTTTTTTTATATATATTAATACATAACTACATATTAATAGTATTAAAGGATATAAGAAATAAAAATGACGCCAACTATTATAGATGTTTGGTTTTTTTATAATACATATTAAGAAAGGTATTATAAACATAGCAAAAATGATAATAAATAGATAATTTGTAAAATCTATTTTCTTACTTTTTCTTTCTTTAATAATCTTTATAACAAACATAGCGATAGATATAATAAATAAAATAGTAATAATAAGTGGCAAAGTAATTATAATATTTTTGGGTAAATAGTACCATGGGACTCTATTCCCAGCTGCAGTATTATAGTATGTTCCATCAAATAATACAGTGCCATTCCATCTAAAATTAACACTACTATTTAAACAGTATAATATATATTCCATTAAATGAAATCCATCAGTAAAAATCACAGGAGTTATAAGAATAAATATTATAATATATAATACGAAAGTGAATAATATATCTATTATTCTTTCTTGGGTAAGTTTTTTATGTAGTAAAAGATATATAATATATGCTATACCCATAATACCTGAGAAAAAGATACCTATTATTTTCACGTTACTTAGCAGAGCTATAACAAAAGCAAAGATAATCATATCCTTGTTTTTATTATCCTTCATTATTCTTATTAAGTAATAAAAACTTATTATTAATAAACTCATAAGAGTTATATCTTTATTATTATGAAGAGAATCTATAAATATTCTAGGACTTAAGAAGTATAACAAAGTCATTAGTATTGCTATTTTATTATTTTTAGATATTTCTTTTGTTGTTTTATAAAAGAATATTACACCGATAAAATATATAATATATACATATACTCGCCAAATACTAGATACTATATCTGGTATTTCTTTACTCAATAGTATTAAAGGAAATAAAGGATAATAACAAGCTACACCATGATCTCTTTCGACAGAATAGTTTATTTCAACTATGTGTCTTTTAGTTAAAGCATCTTCTAATTCATGATTCTTAAAAAAGAAGGCATAACTTTTAATATTACTTAATACTATTGATTGCTCAAAATCTTCATCAAAGTTGGCTGTTATATCCTTCATATAATGTATTCCAAACAAAAACATAATTGTAAATATTAATATAATTATTTTATTGTCTTTTATTCTTTTTATCATAATAGACTCCTTTTTCTATGGATAATACTTGATAAATATAATAATAGTGATGCTATAGATATAATTATAGGAATTGTAAAATGATACTTATATTCTAATTTAATAATATGATAGCCCGGTTTTACTTTTATTCCCATTAGAGAGTCAAATATTTTAACAGGTTTTACTACTTTACCATCTATTGTTATTTCCCAGTTTGTATCATATGGAATAGACGTAAATATTAATTGGTTCTTATCTATTTTTATTTTGCCTTCTATTTTACTATCACTATATTTAGTATATTCTATTTGATTTTGTTTTAATATATTATATGCCTTTTCAATATTTTTTATGTTGTATGTATAATATGTTATTTCTTTATTATACTTTGATTCTTTTACTACTATGCTATCATTTTCGGAAAGAGAATTTGTTTTGTTTCCTTTTAAGTCATAACTATCAAAATAATAGTATTTTTCGTTAATATAATATATATCATTATGTTTATTGTTTTTATCTAATGGTATGACTTTTTTATTGAATATGTTCTCTACCCCCGTCATAGCTTTTATAGTGTTTTGCTGAGAATTAACATAATCTTTATATTTTAGTTTTACATTTAGAATATCTTCATTAACACCAAATATTTTTTCTAGATAATATTTATTATTTAAGTTATATATCATATTCAATACTACATTTTCTTTTTCATGAGTAAAAATACTAGTGTTTTCAAAAGTTGATTCTCCCATTTTTTTTAAATCGTATATAGCTTCGTTATAGGTCATAGATGTTAAAAGATCAATAACTTTACCATTAAAAAACATGTTACAATTTTCGGTAAGACTTAGATTTTTTGCACCATTTCGATAGCAATATAATGGGGAAATGTATTCGCGATATTTTAAATCATTTGTTATATAATTGTTTGTTATTTCTTCAGGATTTTTAATTTCCATTAAGGAGAAATCATAAGTAAATAATAAAACAGTTGTATAAATTGTCATAATTATAAATAAGGAATTTATAACAGGATTTTTTTGGTATAAAAATATAATCGTTGTAATAGCTGCTAAAGACACTATATAATTCCAAATTGTCATTTCACGAATGCTATTAAAACAAAATATAAAAAGACTTGTAACTAATAGTAAAGAAATAATTATTTCTCTTTTGTTTCTTTTATCTTTTAAATCTGTATTTTCAACATTTTTTAGAAATAGAACTATTTCGTAAAAACAAATAATAAAAGAATAACGATATGGTAAAGCTCTAATTTCATGAAAGAAATTCATAACAAAATCCAATTGAGTAACAGTTATAAAATTAACCATAATAAAAGCTACTATTAGAGAATAGATTCTTTCTCTTCCAGAGATTTTATGATTTAGAAAGTAATAAAATATACTGATTAGAATTAAAGTATTACTGCTTATATTTGGTACTACTTCCCCATATCGATAAACCATTAAAGTTTCTTGGCCATAAAATAGCGACCCTATTAAACCTCTAAAGGTTAAATAATAATCATTCACATGTTTTGTATCAAAGGCTAGACCCATTCTTTTATAAGAATCAACTAACATATATAGCCAGAAGAATGTTATAAAAAACACTATTAAGGTTGCTTTACTAATTAATAAAAATTTCTTTAAAACATCTTTTTTTGTGGTTTTTAAATATATTATTTCATGAATAATAAAATACAATATTGTATAGATACATACAGGAAAAGTTAAATAAAAGTTACTAATAATCATATAAGATAAAGAGAAAATATATATACCATTTTTCTTCTTAGTAAAAAGTCTTTCTAAACCAAATTGAAATAATGGAAACATCATAAATATATCAACAAATGATGAATAGTAATAGTATATTAAGAACCATCCACAAAAACAATAAGATAAACAAGCTATTGTAATAGCTATTTTTTTATTGGTTTTACTGTTTGCATATATACTAATATTTAAAGCTGTAAAAGCTACTTTTAACGTTGTTACTACTAAATACATAACGTTTGGAGAATTAAATAATAAACAGATAAGATTTAGAGGGCTTGATACATAGTATAGTATATTAAAAATAACCGGATTACCTAAGCCATTATTAAATGAATAAGTTCCTAAAGTTCCTAATTTTAATTTAGCTATTACATCATAAATCATAGGTTTAAATTGAGCTAGTCCATCACTTGTGCCAAAAGTCTTTGGACCAAACGGATAAACTTTAGCTATGTACCATATCAATAAAAATACGAAAACAGCTAATAGCATGTTAAATAGATGTATCCAGTATTTTTTTAATGTTTTCATTTTGAGTATTCCTTTCTTATTTCATCTAAATAATCAGGGTTATACTTTTTATTCTTTAACATATTTATTTCATATTTATATGGGGGATATAATCTTTCTTTTGAATCATCACTTTCACCAATATAAGGAGTTTCTAATATTTTTGGTATATCTTTTAATCTTTCGTTGTAAGCGATATTTAACAAAGTAGCAAAACCAATAGTCCCTTTGCCTAAGTTGGCATGGCGATCTTTATGAGAATCTAAATCATTTTTAGAATCATTTAAGTGAATGCATTTTATTTTAGTTATATCTATCTTAGTAGTTAGTTTATCTAAAAAATCATCAAAAGATGTCATATCATAACCAGCATCATTTAAATGACATGTATCTAGGCAAATACCTATTCTATCTTGATTCTTGGTCCCATTAACTAAGGAAGTTATTTCTTCAATAGTTGAACCACATTCACTGCCTTTACCAGCCATCGTTTCTAAAAGTATCATACATTTACTATTATCAGACAATATTATATTTAAGGCTTCAATAATATTATTTAGGCCTTCTTCTTTAGATATTTTAACCGCATTACCTGGATGTAATACTAATTTATCAATACCCAAGATATCACATCTATGTAACTCATTTTTGATAAAATCGATACTAAAATTCCATTTATCCATATCTGTTTTATTAGCTAGATTAACGATGTAAGGGGCATGGCAAATAATATTATTAATATTTATATTATTTTCGTCCATTAATTCTTTTGCTTTTTTTACTATATCTAAATCTATTTCTTTTCTTATAGTATTGGTTGGAGCGCCAGTATAAAACATAAAAGTGTTAGCATTATAACTTAAGGCTTCTTTTACTGAAGAAAGGATTCCTTCTTTACCATATGAGACATGAGATCCAATTATTAGCATTATTTATCACCTGTTTTATTATCTCATACTATTTTTTTAAGATAAAGAAAAAATAGTTCTTTCGAACTATTTATTTTATTCTAATTAAGAAGCTTGTTCTATATTAGCATTAATACATTCAATATCTTTATATGTGTTACCAGTACCGCCTCTACTAGTATCAGGTGATTTCAATGAAGTGTATTTAGCAGAAGATTTACCTGAATTTGAAGCAGTATTCCATGCTGATCCTACAGCTTTAGCTTTGTCAGTATATCCCATTGATGGAGCAATATATGCTTTTAAGCCATCTAATTTAGTTATTATACCTAAGCCACCAGCTTGATTACTACTTGCAGTATTAGTTGGGTTATTATCCTTCTTATATTTTAATTTGTTAATAGAGTTTTTCTCAATACCATAGATACCATATTGACCATTATGCATCCAAACTTCATATTTAGTTGCTCCACCATCATATGGAACTTCTAATAGTATCATTCCTCCGTATGTACTAATGTCTTTCTTTAAGAAACCATTATTAACTAGTCCAACTAGTGATACACACATTCCTTGGTAATCTCCTTCTTCGCTTGTTTTTAAGTACTTAACAGATATATCACTAACCATAGAAATGTCAGAGTACATATCCTCAGCACTATTTACAGCTTGTAAAGCTTCATTTTTAAATGTATTAATTTTTGAGTTATTCATTGTTGACATAACTCCGGCTCCAGCTGATACCATTAATATTGCTAAGATAACAATAACTGCTAGTAATTCAACTAAAGTAAAACCTTTTTTGTTCATTTCTTCTTTCCTCTCCTTACTTTATATATTAATTTTACAACATTGTTTTTTTATTTTCAATATTTTTTACATTTTTATGATTGTTTTTTGTTAATACATTTTATTTTTTTATATGTATTGCCGGTTCCACCACCGTTTAGGTCAGATTCAATAGTTGCTTCTACGTCATTTAAGTTTGTTGGATTACCTACTGTTTCAACTCCGTATGTTAGTTTTACTTGTTTTCTTATTCCTTTTAGATTTGTTACTATTCCTACTTTACCACCGCTAATATCATCTGCTGTTATAGTCATAGTTGAAACTCGGCTTTCGGTATTATTATTTTTTTTATATCTTAATTTGTTAACTTGACTTTTTTCAACTCCGTTTATACCATAACTTGAATTATGAGCCCATACCATATATTTAGGAGCACTTCCATCATATGGTATTTCCATTAGTATTACTCCTGCATATGTTGAAATATCTTTTTTTAAATAGCCATTATTTACTAAACCGGCTAATGTTACGCATAATCCGGCCATTGTATGATTACCCGTTCCAATATTTTTATCATCTATATTAGGTTTTATATAGCTATTAAATGCGGCTGGATTCATTGATATTTCGGAATACATGTTTTCAACTCCGTTTACAGCTGTCAGTATTTCATTTTTAAAAGTATTAATTTTTGCATTGTTTAGTGTTGTCATAACACCTGCTCCTGCTGATACCATTAATATTGCTAAAATTACAATAACTGCTAGTAATTCAACTAAAGTAAAACCTTTTCTATTTTTTTTCATATTATCACTACCTTGATATTATTATACAAAAAAAAGGATAGTATTTCTATCCTATAATTTAAAATCATTAATAAAATCATCTATTGTAAGTTCTTTTGGCTCTTCAATATTATCTTCAACTTTTTCTTCATTCGAATTATCAGATGTTTTTTCTTTTGTTTCAAGTTTCTTTTCTATTAATGTTGTCGCAACAAATACATCTTCTAGACCCTGTTTAGTAATAGTTGAACCGGTTGACTGTAAGTCCATTATCGGAATATCAGCAGCTTTTATTCCTTTGATTACTCCATCTATTTTTAATCCTATAATATTTTTTGGATCTAAAGCAAATGACTTAAAGATTGAATATGGTTTAGATTTTATTTTTTTAATTAGTGTTGATCCTTTTAAAGCACGTGAAGCTTTTTCTAAATCAGCTATTTTTATTCTTTTGGCTGTATTTTTATCAGTTATAATTCCTATATATTCTTTGCCTGTTTCAACAGATAATCCTGAAACAACTTCGTCTTCTCTTAGTTTTATTCCTTTTACACCTGCTGCTTTTGATGAGACAATTGTAATTTCTTCAGAATCAAAATATAAGTAATAACCGTTTTTGGTTATAAATAAAGTATTACCATAATCTATGAAGGCTGATACTACTTCGTCATTTTCTTTTAGTTTCATAGCGTTAATAGGTTTACTATAACGACTTACTATTAATTCTTTAATATTTATTCTTTTAGTTGTACCTTCTTTGGTTACTAGGGTAATAACACTATTTAGATCATCTATTAGAATATTACCAATTATACTTTCTTCTGGTGCTAAAGGAATTATATTACTTATATGTTTTCCTAATTCTTTCCATTTTGTTTCTTGTATTTCATGGATAGGAACATATAAATAATGTCCTAAATTAGTAAATAATAATAGTGTATCTTTTGATGTAGTACTATATAAACCTGTTATATAGTCTCCTGGTTTAAGAGTTGTTGGTTCTGATGAAGCACTTGTATACGATTTTAAAGGTATCTTTTTTACATAGCCATCATTTGTTACTACTGCAACTACATTTTCCTTAGGAATCATTTCCATAGCATCTATTTTTATTTCCGTTATCTCGTCTTTAATCTCTGTACGACGAGGTGTTGCATATTCTTTTTTGATTTCTTGAAGAGATTTCTTAATTTGATTTTTTAATACTTCTTCATCATTTAAGATAGAATTTAAGAATTCTATCATTTTATTTAGATTTTCTTTTTCTTCAATTAGAGCTGTTACATCTGTGTTTGATAATCTGTATAATCGCATTGTAACGATAGCATTAGCTTGTTCATAAGTAAAATCAAAAGCTTTACATAAGTTATTAATTGAATCTTCTTTACTTTTAGATGCTCTTATTATTCTAATAACTTCATCTATTACATCTACAGCTTTTAATAGTCCTTCTACGATATGCAATCTCTCTTTAGCTTTTTTTAAATCAAAAGATGTACGTCTTAATATTACTTCTTTTTGATGAGCTATAAAAGCATCTAGTATTTCTAGTATTCCTACTTGTTTTGGTCTTCTATTTACTATGGCAACCATATTAAAATTATAGTTTACTTGTAACTCAGTATTTTTGAACAAATAATTTAGGATTAATTCTGCATTAGCTCCTTTTTTTAGTTCTATTACTAAGCGTGCCATATGTTCTTTATCTGATTCATCTATTACATCTACAATACCATCAACTTTTTTATCAATTTTTATATCTTCTATTTTTTTTCTTAAGTTTTCTTTTAGAACATCATATGGTATTTCATGGACAATTATTTGATATTTACCTTTTTCTTCGACGATTTCTGTCTTAGCTTTTACAACTACTTTTCCACGACCTGTAGTGTAAGCATTAATAAGGCCTTCTTTTCCTTCAACTACTCCACCTGTTGGAAAGTCTGGCCCTTTTACTATTGATAAAATTGTATCAAGGCGAGAATTTGGATTCGTAAGGCGGTGTATTGTTGCATCTATTACTTCTCCTAAATTATGAGGAGGAATATTAGTTGCATATCCAGCGCTAATACCTGTTGAACCATTTACTAAAAGATTGGGAAAATTAGCTGGTAATACAGTTGGTTCTAAATCTTCATCTGTATAATTAAGCATCATTTCTACGGTATCACGATTAATATCTCTTAGCATTACTTCAGCAAGTTTTGTTAATCTTGCTTCTGTATAACGATAAGCAGCAGGTCCATCTCCATCTATAGATCCGTTGTTACCATGAACATCTATAAACGTCTCTCTCATTTTCCAAGCTTGTGACATATATATCATAGCTCCATATATTGAAGAGTCGCCATGAGGGTGATATTTTCCCATTATATCTCCAACAGATTTACCACACTTTCTATATGGTTTATCATAGGTATTTCTATCTTCCCACATCGTCCAAAGAATTCTTCTTTGAACTGGTTTTAAGCCATCTCTTACATCGGGAAGAGCTCTATCTTGAATGATAGATTTGGAATATCTTCCAAATCTATCTCCCATAATATCTTCTAAAGTATAATCATATATTTTTTCTATGATGTTTTTTTCATCTTTCTTTTTTGCCATTATGATCACCTCTTAAATTTGTCTTCGAAAGTAAAATCAACATTTTCATTTATCCATTCTTTTCTAGGCTCTACTTTATCACCCATTAGAACAGATACTCTTTTTTCGGCTAAAGCAGCATCGGTAATTGATACTTTTATTAGACTGCGATGTTCTTTAGACATAGTCGTATCATATAATTCGTCAGCATTCATTTCGCCTAATCCCTTGAATCTTTGTAATTTATAAGAATTAGGTTTTAGTGTCTTTTTTCTTTCTTCTAATTCTTCATCTGTTGCAACATATTCTTTATATTTACCAAAATCTAAAGCGTATAATGGAGGATTAGCAATATATAGCATACCTTCTTCAATTAGAGGTCTCATAAATCTATAGAAGAAAGTTAATAACAAGATTTGAATATGGGCTCCATCGTCGTCAGCATCTGTCATTATTATTATTTTACCATAATTGGAATCGGAAGCATCAAAGCTATCACCAATTCCAGCACCTATTGCATATGTTAAAGTATTAAGCTCTTCGTTAGCATGAATCTCTGTTTCTGAAGCTTTTTCACAATTTAATACTTTACCTCTCAATGGTAATATTGCTTGTGTTTCTCTATCTCTACC
>AUXO012181828.1_pt1 | contig 14669 bp, 15 predicted proteins | sample 768731 | NCBI WGS metagenome assembly AUXO01 (sample SAMN02715735, study PRJNA202380) | gut metagenome | biome: sheep rumen | host: Ovis aries | place: New Zealand: Palmerston North | reverse complement strand
GAAACAGTACTGAAAGTTTTGACACTTCTTGATAATAAAACTTTGAAAGGTTTTACTGTTCGCGGTGATCAGTGGTATGAAATAGATGATCCTGCTGATCTTGCAATTGCAGAAACTCGTTTTGCGCCGGTACAGGAAAAACTTAGACTGATGGAAAACAACTATGGCGGTTACTGGAGATTCCCTCAGATAAAAGATTTCTGTTATCTGGTGAATCCCTTTTTTCCACCGACTAAACTTGTTGATGAACTAAAATCAAGTTTTCAAACACTTCTTACTTCATATCCAAGCGGCGCAAGACAGCAGAACCTTCTTGCAGGTAAAATATTTAATATCTTGCCGGAACATATTGTAGTAGGTAATGGTGCTGCTGAACTTATAAAATCTTTTGGAGGAATGGTAATTGGTAAGACAGCTATTCCTTATCCAACATTCAATGAATATCCTGCAAGATTTTGTAATTCAGAAACTGTTGAAATTTCTGTGAATAAAGAAACTTTTGAATATTCTGTAAATGATATTTTGAAAACGGTTGACGAAAAGAATGCATCGAATGTGCTTTTGATTAATCCAGATAATCCGACAGGGCATTTTCTTAAAAAAGAGGATTTGTTCCGTTTATTAGATGAATTGAAATCAAGAAATGTCCAGCTTATATTTGATGAATCTTTCATTGATTTTGCAGAAAAAGAAATTCGGTATACTTTAATTGATGAAGAAATCATTGAAAAATATCCGAATCTTGTCGTAATAAAATCCATCAGTAAAAGTTATGGAGTTCCGGGCTTGCGACTTGGTGTACTTGTGTCATCTAAAACTGAACTTATTCAGGAAGTTCAGAAGAATAATTCAATCTGGAATATCAATTCATTTGCTGAATATTTCCTTCAGATTTATGACAAGTATAAGTCAACTTATAAAGATGCATGTGATAAGCTTGCTGCAGAAAGAATCAGATTTGCAAAAAAAATTGCAGAAATTAAGGGAATTCAAGTTTTCCCCAGTCAGGCTAATTACATTATGTGCAAGTATTCAGGTAAAAAATCTGTAACAGAAATTACAGAAAATCTTTTGCAGGAACACAATCTGCTGGTAAAAAATCTTACACGAAAATATGGATGTGGTGAGCAATATATGAGACTAGCTGTTCTTGCTCCAGAGGATAATGACTTGCTTGTTGAAGCCTTAAAAGAGGAAATTGAAAAATAAAAATCGAAAGGATGTCACACGGTGTATAATATAAAAAATATCTGTATCATAGGTGCTGGTAATGTTGGTGTTGCTTGTGCAGTTGAATTGTCTGTAAGAAATGAATGTAAAGTAAAAATTCTTTCATCAAAAGCAGATAAAATCAATTTGCCATTAAAAATGTTAGACACTGATACTGGAAAAACTATTGAGGGAAATAATATCTCGATAACATCAGATTATAAGAGTGCTCTTTCTGAATCCGATTTGGTAATTATAACAGTACCATCTTTTGCAACAGAATCTGTAATAAAACAGGTTTCTGAATATAATCCAAAACTTGTTCTTTTTACTCCCGGATATGGTAATAAAGAAAAATGGTGTTCAGAACTTATTCGAAAGGGATGTATAATTTCTGGATTTGATAGAAGTCCGTATATATGCCGATTGCAGAGTTTTAATTTTGTGAATGCTTCAAAAAAGAATAGAATTCGATTGGGGTGTATAAATTCTGATGATTGCAAAACTGTTGCAGATTTATATTCAGAAATTTTCGGATTTGAATGTGTGCCGCTTCCGAATTATATGACAGTAGCTCTTACGCCGAGTAATCCTATTTTACATACTGCACGCTTATATTCAATGTTCAAAGATTCAGATTTTAATACGCATTTTCCTCGTATGATAAAATTCTATGCGGAATGGACAGATGAATCTTCAGAAGTAATGCTTGCAATGGACAAAGAATTGCAAAGTTTATGCAGAATCATAGAAAAACAAGAAAAAATTGATTTGACACAAGTAATACCATTGTCTATTCATTATGAATCACCCGATGTTCAATCTATGACTAATAAAATAAGAAGTATAAAGAGTTTTAAAAATATAAATTCTCCTATGATTCAGAACGGTGATTATTATTTGATAGATAAAGATTCAAGATATTTTAAGGAAGATTTTGAGTTTGGTCTTGCAATTCTTCAGAATTATGCAAGAAAGTATTTTGTTGAAACTCCATATATGGATATTGTGATGGAGTGGTATCAGAAAATAAATACAGGACTTTAATGGTTTATGAATTTTTCTAAAATCCCTGTTTTAAAAAGTGTTTATAATCGTTATAAATCAGATATAAACTCTTTGGAAAATAAAATTTCAGTTTTGTTTCAGGAAAATATAAATTCTTTGGAAAATAAAATTTCAGTTTTGTCTCAGGAAAATATAAATCTGAGATTCAAAATCAAGAAGTTAAATAATGAAAAAATAAAAGTTTTTTTTCTATGTCATAGGCCTGCTGTATGGGGAAGCTTAAAAACTGTTTATGAGGCTATGAAGGCAGATGAGAAATTTGATGTAAAAATTGTAACGCTTCCTAATAAAAAACAGTTGCCTAAACTTGGATTAAATCATGAAACTTATGAAACAGAAGGTGCAGAAGAATTCTGGAGAGGCAGTGATGTTATTTCAGGCTATTCGTATGAAAAAAAAGAGTTCATTGATTTAAGGTCATTGAAGCCTGATTATGTTTTTGTTCAGCAACCATATAATATTTGTAAGCCTTTTGCATTAAAAAGTTCTGCGCTCTCAGAGTATTCTAAAGTTTGCTATGTATCATATTTTACTTTTTTAGCTAACAAGGAAAATGATTCTGTAAACAATGAATGTAATCCCATTGATTTTTTGAAAAACTTATCTTTCTATTTTACACAATATAATGAAGATACTGAATATATAAAAAAACGATTAAGAGAAATTGAAAATCATACCTGTAAAACACTTATTACCGGATTTCCTTGTTTTGATAATTTGTCAACCAAAATAAAATCTGATTCGAGTAACTGGAATTTTCCAAATGATAATTCTAAATTCAGAATAATTTGGACACCAAGGTGGTGCACAAATGAAGGAAACTGTAACTTTTTTGATTATAAAGATTTACTAGTAAATTATTGCAAAGAAGATAAAGATATAGATTTTATATTCAGACCGCATCCTCAGGCTTTCCTTAATTGGGAATCAACAGGTGAATTGTCTGTAGAAGATGCAAAAAAATATAGAGATTTATATGAAAAATCTTCAAATATGAAGATTGACTCTGAAAAAGAATATCTTGAAACTTTTTATACTTCTTCATGTTTGGTAACTGATATTTCCAGCATTGTTCCTGAATACTTTCTTACAGGAAAACCTATAATTTATTGTCATCGAAAAGGTAGTTCTAATTCTTTTTCAAAAGATAAGGGCTATACTGCTGGTTTTTATTGGGTTGAAAATTGGAATGAACTGAAATCAATACTTGATATGCTTCGTTCTGGAAATGATCCATTGAAAGAAAAAAGGCAAGAACTTATTAAAAGCGAATTTTATATACCAAAAGAAGGCTCTGGCTATCTTATAAAGGAAGCTATTAAAAACGATTATATAAATGCTTAGTATTTTAGTAACATATTACAATCAGGAAAAGTATGTTGAGCGAAGCCTTAATAGTATATTTGCTCAGCAGCTATCAGAAGATTTCGAAGTGCTTGTAGGTGATGATGGCTCTCAGGATGGAACTTGTGCCGTCGTTCTGAGTTTTTCGGAAAAATATCCAGAAAAGATTCGATTATTTGTGCAGCCGAGAGACTTGAACGTCAAATATTCTGCGATTGAGCGGGCGAGTGCAAATCGCTTAAATCTCTTGCGCAATGCAAAAGGTGATTTTGTCTGCTTTCTCGATGGAGATGACGAATACTGTGATTTCACATGGATGCAGGACTCTATTGATGTTCTTAAGCAGAACAAAAAATTAGCAGGAGTAGCTCATAATTACTGCGAAAAATATAAAGACGGAGAAGTTGTAACTCCTGTTGGTATTGGGCAGTATGAGTATATAACTTCGAAGCTTTATGCGGAGAAGCTATATACTCATACTGGTACTATTGTGTTCCGCAATTCCTTTAATGAAGAGGACTACAATAAACTTATTGCATTAAAATCTTTTGATGATAATGACATCACTTTTTATTTTTTGAATGCTGGTGATTTATGTTGTGTTCCAAAGGTTGTTTACACATATTATCAGAACCGTAACAGCATCTGGAACTCTGCTGATGATTTTGAACGAAATCTAATAAATGCAATCGATTACGAAATTGTAAAAAAGATTTTGCATAAGCATCACATTCAGCTTATTCATAAATACTTTGGAGCTGTGAGATGTGTTGCAAAAAATAAGAGTTGCCTTAAAGAAGATTATCTGCAAAAGTATAAAACTCAATGTGTAAAAGATGGATTTATAGAAACTATGTTTAATTGGAATAAGGTTTCTTCATTCCGAAAAATAAGTTTTTATCTTTCATATTCATTCTGCTTTTTTATATTTGCATCAAAAATAGTTTTGAGAAAGGTTTTTAAGAAATAATGATTACAGTTAGACAATATTATTCAGAAGATTTTGATTTGTGGAACGCATTTGTGTTGTCCGCAAAGAATGGCATTTTTATGCATAATAGAAATTTCATGGAATATCATAAGACTCGTTCTATGGATAATTCCTTAATGTTTTATGATGATGAAGAGCTTCTAGCTGAAAGTTTTCCTGGCAACTTACTATGAGTGATGTAAATTTGAAGTAAAACGCGAAAAAGAAGACTGAGAAAAACAAACTAAGGCTCACACGCGCAAAAATTGTAATCAATGAGTGCAGCTTCTTTTTACATCGAACAACCTCTATCCAATGGAACTTCTTGAAAAGAACCTGTGCTGCTTTACTACTGTAAACGCAGAAAAACTCTATGTGAAGCTAAAAAAACGTAAAGCCAAACAACAAACTCCGCAGCCTGTATTTGAGCGAAATCTGCGGAACCAAAAAGGCCGGCAAAAACCCGGATTTGATCAATCCAATAAGTTCGAAAAGGATAGAGGAAGTGTTTTCAAGCTCATTTTTGGAAAGCCGGAAAAAATAGAGGATATTATTTACAAAAGATTTTACTTTTGTGGTATAATAATTTACTATGAACTATAAACTTATAAATTTCAATGTACATGGTGACGCACGCGGTAAACTTGTGGCTCTGGAGGAACTGAAAGAAGTTCCATTTGAGATTAAGCGTGTATATTACATGTTTGATACGTTGCCAAATGAATCTCGCGGATTTCATGCACACAAGGAACTTGAGCAGATTATCATCGCCATGGATGGTGCCTGTCGCTTTATCCTTGATGACGGTAAGTCTCGAGAGGAAGTCTTGCTGAACCGACCTGATGTGGGTCTTTATATTGGCAAAAACATGTGGCGAGAGATGCATGATTTTTCTTATGGCTGCAAGCTTGTAGTTCTTGCCAGCGAGTATTACGATGAGAATGAATATATCAGAAGTTATGATGATTTTTTAAAGAGTTTGAAATAGTTTGGCAAATATTGACAAACTATTTATATATAAGTATGCTATAAGAAAACCTATAAAACTTCATCTTTTAGAGGTAACGTTAAAATAATACGGAGTCATTATGTTATTAGGCTATGGTGCGAGAAATGTCTGGTCATTTAAAGACGGCATGGAAATTGATTTAAGGTTAAATGATCTTGTGCCTTCTGACGTTTCTATGGGGCTGCCTGCATCCACGGCAATGTGTTTTAAAGGACCAAATGCGTCTGGAAAAACAAATGCAATAAAAGTATTGGCTTTTGTTTCCGACTTTTTGACTAACAGTTTTCAATATAAACCTGATTCCCCGATTCTTTATGATTCATATTTTCTTAATGCAGAGCCATCTGATTTTTATGTAGATTTTGAAATTAATGGTATTGAATATAATTATGATTTCACGACTACAAGAAATTTTATTTTATGTGAAACTCTGAAGAAGGAAAACGAAATTATCTTTAGCCGGAAGAATAATAAAATATTCGACAATAAAATTTATACAGGCCATGAAGATATTATTTTTAGAAGCAATGCTTCATTTTTAAGCACTATTTATCAATACGGAATAGATGAAATTAAACCCATTTATTCGTTTTTTTCTAATATGCTGCTAAACGTCACATACACAGGGCTTTATAGTATTGATAGAATGGATTATAGGGCTATTTCAAAAATATATAGACAAAATCCTAAGATGCTGTCTTTTGTAAAGAAATTGGTTTCAAAATTTGATACCGGAATTAGTGATATAGTTATAGATAGCAAAAAAAATGAATTTGAAGAAATTTATTTTCCGCTGTTTATACATACCAATAAAGAAGGTCAACAATTGCCGTTAAAGTTTCAAATGGAATCAAAAGGTACTCAGTCTTTGTTCTGTATGCTCAGCCGGTATTATGAAGTGTTGCAGAGAGGCAATGTTTTAGTAATAGATGAATTTGAAGAATATCTTGACCCGGAAATACTGCCGGAATTGCTATACCTTTTTATAAAAAAAGAAAACAATCAAAAGAATGCACAGATTTTATTTGCAAATCATAATATCGAAATAATGGATGTCTGTGGTAGGTATAGGACTTACTTGTTTCAGAAAAATCAAAATGAAACTATATGCTATCGCCTTGATGAAGTCCCAAAGCTGCGCAATGACAGGCCTGTTTCTAACTCTTTCCGTAAGCACTTGATGGGGGGCTATCCAAAAATTGGGCAGTAGACGTTTTAATAATCGGGCAGTACAAAAATTTTTGAATGAATTGCCTCAAGAAGAAAGTTTTTCAAAAGTTACTGGATTCATTACGCTCAGTTTCAGATATTTTGACAGAAATCAAATTGCAGGACAAGATTTTAAGGACTGGACGGATAAAGAACGCATTGATTTGTTAAATAAGTTTCAGGAGTATACGAGCAATACAAAAAAGTTTTGGCTTAATCAAAGGTGTGGTGCTGGAAGTCTGAAAATACTGGCGGTTTATGAAAGCTTTCCGGTAAATACAGATTTTACGTATCCAGATTTTGTCCCAAAAGAGGGCATAAAATGGGCAAGGTTTCGATTAAATCAGAAAGTGAGAATTATCGGGTTTTTTGTAGATGAAGAGACTGCAAAAATCTATGACTTATCTGTTGATACTTTTTATTTAGTTTTTCTTGATAAAAATCATTGTTTCTATAAGATGGAAGATGAATGATAATATGATTGTAACGAAATATACAGATTCAGACAAAAATCTTTGGAATACATTTTTATCTAATTCTAAAAACGGAATCTTTATGTTCAACCGTAATTTTATGGAGTATCATAAAGATCGTTTTACAGATAATTCGCTTTTGTTTTACGATGATGACAGGCTTATTGCTATAATGCCGGCAAGTATAAAAGATGGTGTTTTAACATCCCATGGTGGCCTTACGTACGGAGGATTTATTACTAGTAATGACATGAAGCAGCACCACATGAACGACTGTTTTAAGGCTCTTAAAGGTTATGCCACAGCCAATGGAATTAAAGAAATCATCTACAAACATATTCCTCATATCTATCACAAGCAGCCGGCTGAAGAGGATCTTTATTCGCTTTACTATAACGGGGCTGAAATCTTAAAAATTGAAGCTTCTACAGTTCTTGATTTATCTAATCCGTTAAAAATGCCCAAAGGACGTAAAGCGCAGGTTGGACGGGCAAGAAGAGAAGGTGTTCTAATTCAAGAATCAACTGATTTTGAATCATTTATAGAATTAGAAAATCAGGTATTACAAGAACATCACAATACAAAGGCTGTTCATACGGCAGATGAACTTCATTTATTGCAGAGTTATTTCCCGGAAAATATAAAGCTCTTTGCTGCAATGTATAATAATCAAATGATTGCAGGAACAGTACTGTTTATTTATGATAATGCAGTTCATACTCAGTATATGGCCGCAAATGAAGTTGCTCGTGAAATTGGTGCGTTGGATTTAGCAATCGCTACTGTAATAGAACAATTTAAAGAAACAAAAAAATGGCTTGATTTTGGAATCTCTACGGAAGATGGTGGTCATTTTTTGAATGAAGGTCTTATTGCCCAAAAAGAAGGTTTTGGTGGTAGGACGAATATTTACCAGACGTGGAGAATTGTAATTTAATAATGAAAAATAGGATTTCAAAGCCGTTATTCATATCTATTTCTCTAAATGTTGTAATGTTTATAATGCTTTCTGGCATTGCTTATCATAAAAGGGATGGAATAAAATCTAGACTTGTTTCATTTACTGAAGATATAAAATACAGTAAAATTGATAAATCTATCAATAATCAGAAATATGAAAGCGAACCAACTCCTCAAAAACGTTACTTTGCAATTGGATTTGATGATTTTAGAGACAGCGATTTTGACATGGTGATTCCTTTATTTGAAAAGTATGGAGCAACCGCAACTTTTAATAGAATAGCCTGGAATGAAAATCCTTCAAAAGAAGATTTATACAAAATTTCTAGAGTGTTCAAAAATGGGCATGAATTAGGCGATCATACTTGGTTTCATTACAATCATGTTTTTGGAGAGCCCCTTTGTAATGGACAAAATCCTGACTCAATAGAGGGAAATCAAGTTCCGTTTCCGAGTAATGAACAGCTTCGAAATGATTATGGTGATGGAAAAAATGCTTTTGGATTGGATTTAGATTCAACAATTGTCGCCGCGAATTTTGGATGGATAGGCTATTATAATAATCTAGGGTTCAATTCGACATGGAGGAATTTAACCGATGAGCAGTGCCAAAAAGTTAGAGACAGTTTTTCAATTTATAAGGATACTAGTGGAAAGCTAGAACTTCTTGATAAACTTTCAAATAAATACCTCGGTACAAAAGGACAGTCATTTGGGAGTTGGAATGAAAAAGAAGGTTGCTATACAGGCGGCATTTTCACCGGCTCAAAAACTTCTTGTAATCATGAAATTTGGGAAAGGATAGTTAAAGTAACAAATTTATATTATCAAGATGTCTGGAATAAGGATTTCCAATTTACCACTTGGTCCTGGCCAGGAGATTGGGTAAGCCCGTTTCATTTTTCAAAGGATGGAAAGTATTATTATGATGAAGGATGCACAAGGCTTGCAAATTATATGGCGGAATTTATGTCTTCAATTACTGGAGAAAAGCGAAGTTTTACTAGTGTTTTGTATGGGGGGGGTATAGGCTGACCCATGACACGATTTATCCGTCGCGGATTGATGGAACAAAAAAAGTAATGATGAACAATCAGTTGATTTTGAATGCTTCTCTTTCGAGAAAAAATGCTCTTGCCTATAGCACTAATCGTACTATTTCCTATGATAGAATTGCTTCTGAATATGGGGAAGATTATTTTACAGAAGGCTCAAAATCAAAAGCAGCACAAATGTATGATGGGAAGGGCTCTTTTTATACAATTATAGAGGCTTTACGACAAAACACTTCCAATGGCATGGTGCACGGCGAGGCTATTGATTCTGTGGATTCATATTCAGAAAGGGTGTTTCTAGAGGAGCTCTTAAAATACTGCGAGGAAACAGGTGTTGAGGTCATTTCAAAGGCAAAGGCTTATGATGTTTGCTTTAATCATTCTGTTCAAGACGGAAATCTGATTTATAATCCTACATTTAGGAATACGGCAGAGGAATTTTTAAAAGATGCGGAAAGCATTCCTTCTAATCCGGATGGATATAGCGGTGATTGTTCGGTTGTGTCTTCGGATGGAAAGAGATGCCTGTGCATAAGTGGAAGAACGACGTATCTTCATTATGGAATACCCCTTGGAAAAATAGAATATTCCACTTTTGCAAAAGGGAATGGTAAGATTTCCATTTATGCGATAAAAAACAATACGCCTGTGGAACACAATGATGAGGATTTGCTTTGTTTTGGAAGCTTGAATATAAATTCAAATGAAGGAAAGACATATCTGATTGATTTTGAAGTGCCTGATAACCCGGAGACTGAATATGAGCAGATTTGCGGAGGCCTTGGTGAAAAGATAATGGGAATAAAGATTGTATATTCTGGTGGACTGAAAATAGAAAAGATTGATTTGAAGAAAAAGTATTGAGAAAAGGAAATAAGGCTCGGAGGCAGAACGAAGGTGTATTTGATGTGGAGATGAATGCTGATTTTTGTACTATTGAAAAAATGTTTTTGATATGCTAGGATAAGGATATGAAATCTAAATTTTCTGTTGCATTAAAAGATATTCGTGCAGTAAAAGAAGCAGAAATAGACTTAAATGGTATTACGGTTCTTTCTGGGGAAAATGGATGCGGAAAGACTACTATCGCAAAATTGCTTTATGTTTTTTTGAAAACATCTGTAAATTATAATTCCGTAGTTTTTGACTTATTCTCTAGAGACTTGTCTAATTCTTCTTCTTTGTTAAGTGATTTTATACCAAGAAAAAAAAATGATGACTTATTTTCTGATGTGGATGAACCAGATTTATTTGACATAAGAGAGTCCATACCTCATATTTCTGATTCGACTAGTTCTGAAACTTATATATCAGATGTTATTCTCCCTAAATTAAAATTGATAAGGCAAAAGTATGAAGAACAAGAATATTATCTTACGAATATTGCTTTTTCCCGTTTGGTTCAATTATATAAAAGACGAGTTGGAAAAACAAATGCGAAAACTGTTATTGAGCTTTTAAATGATTATGAAACTTATATGCTAAGTCGTTTGCAAGAAATATCTAATTTAAGAAAAATTCATAGTCTAAATGTTTTTAGTTCACAGCTTACAAAATATTTTAATGAGGATACAGCTAAGTGGAATTATACTTTTAAAGAGTTTGATTCAAATTTGATAGAGAAGAAAAGCAAATCGGTAATACTGCAAAAGAGTTTTTCTGATGTGATTTATATTGATGTTCCGACTGTGTTTGACAGTGATTTCTATCGTACACCTTCAAGAAATTCCGTCATCTCAGATTTACGGGATATGCTTGTTAATGCTAGGGAATCCATTGGAAATGATTCAATTTCGAGCGCTATAGAGGAATCCTTGAAAGGAAAAATTTCGAGAAAGGATGACATGTTTTCCAAGATTTTTGTTTATACTGCAAAAAATGGTCAGACAATTCCATTGTCACAGGCTGCAAGCGGCTTGAAATGTTTTGCTGTTCTAGAGCGTTTGTATGCAAATGGATGTTTGAGAGAAGACTCTATGCTCATTGTTGATGAGCCGGAAGTTCATCTGCATCCAAGATGGATTGTGGAATATGCAAGGGTGCTTGTTTTGATCCAAAAGTATCTCCATACGACAATACTCATTGCAAGTCACAATCCAGATATGATTAGCGCAATAAAATATATCTCAGAAAAAGAAAGTATTTCAGATTCTCTTGCCTTTTATATTGCAGAGGAAATTGATTCCGATGGATTCGGAAAGTATAAATTCAAGAATCTCGGAACTGATATCGAAGAAATATTTTCCTCATTCAACATTGCACTAGATCGAATCAATCTGTACGGAGCAATCGATGCTGAGTGATTTGGCTGATGGTTATAAATATGACAAGAGCGAAACGGTAGCTTCTCCAATAATTGTAAAAAATACTTTAGTTGATTATGCAGCTATGGTGAAGCGAGAGGGTGGAAAATCAAAAGTAAGCAATGTCCTTGTAATAGACATGGATGCAATAAAAAATTCGCTTGGAATTGTTCCGACTCCTCAGAGTATGGATGTCGCATTCGTTGTAAGTAAGAGTTCTGAGTATGAAAGTGGTTTAAATAAATCGATAAAATTGACAAAAAAATATATTCTTGCCGATTTTAAGTTCAATGTAACTTCCCCCGATAAAGTTGATAAAAATATTTCGAATGATGATATAAAGGGGAAATTTGATTTTTCAATTAGCTATATACGAGAAAAAGATATTAACATTCCTTGTTGTAATTTTGCATATTTTATTTTTAATGACACAAATTATCAGCAAATCAGGAATAGATGGTCAAGACGAAACTTGAATTCTCCTAAGAATATGGCTGTAAAACAATCAGATTTTGAGACATTGTTCTAATTCAACGGAGTAAAAATATGATACAAAATAAGCCACCGAAGACTACACAAAGCAGTATCTTTTCCGGCGACTACGAAAAGATAAAGGATGCGGCACGAAATCGCTCTTTGGGCTTTAGCGATTTTGACTCATTCACTGTGGTAGAGCCGAGCGATGACTCCCGCACAATCGTAAAACAATCTCCAAATCTTACCCAATTTTCATGCAGCGATTTAGAGACACTCATGTGTTCGAGTGCCATTAAACTTAATAGCCACCAATAGCATGGAATTCTTTTTTTTCAAATTCTTTCTCAATAAATGCTTGGACATGCTCCTTACTTGCCCAGACATGAATTTATTGACATTATGTAAATCACACAGACTGTCAAGTGTCTGCAAAGTGTTGACTTGATATTTCTATGTAAATTTGATAGATTGTAATTATGAAACTTCGTTTTTTTCCTGCAAGCATCGTGTTTATCTCAAGTTATTTTCCTCTGACATTAATTTTTGTAATTCAGAATTTTAATAAAGACTCTCGTTATTATTTTAATCATCCTAAGATTGTTTTTTTTATTGTGATATTTGAGATCTTTGCATGTGTTTTATCTGTACTTTTTTTGCATGCAAAGACTGATGGTGAAACGGTGGCTGTTCTTAATTCTAAAAATGCATCTTTGGAATTGGTAAATTATACAATACCGTATATTATTTCTTTTTTTACAATTGATTTTAATGATACTAAACAGTTAGTTTGTTTTTGTATTTTTATGTTGCTGATGTTTTTATTGACATATAAAAGTTCAGCCCTTTTTGTGAATCCTTTGTTTTTAATTTTTGGTTATAGACTTCATGAAATTGAATATGAATCAACAACCTCAGGAAAAATATACAACAAACTTTTCCTTGTAAAGACAAAATATTGTATGGACGATATCGAAACTTTTAAATATTCAGAAGTTTCTGACAGCATTTATGTCGTGAGTGAGATAATTTCAAGAAAATAGATGAGAGGTGCGTTGCTCGTTTATGGAAAAGGAAAGTAAAATATTAAAATGTTTAAAAACACTTGATTTTACGGATGCTGATATTACTTTTTATGTTGTTACTAGAATACTAAAAAATAAAGTTGCAAAATATTCCCTTCTTTTTGTAGAGACCGATTCTGCCTTAAAAGAGAAGGTGTGTAGTTTTGCAAAAAATAAAATTGAAAATGCCAATACAATCAGTAAGTATGATTTTGTAACTGCAGATAATGATACTGACTTTCTCGAATTAGATTATGAAGAAACTGATTACAAAATTATTCAAAATTTATTTGACTCTGATGATAAAAAGACGCTTAAAAATATCGATGAGTTCCAGAATACATGGGTTTATATAGTTCTATTTCAGATAGGTGATGATAAGTTATACACAATTAGGAAATTGCCAGAAAACTGGGATGTGAAAAAGAAAACACAGCTTACGAATGTCATCTTCAAAAATCATGTTTTGGCAACCTTAAAATCTAATGAACCTGTTTTTAAGATTGATAGCCAGATAGATTTTTTTGCATTTAATGGAAAACTGCTGATTTTGAATAAAAAGAATTTTGAAGCTGCAATGAATTTTCGGACAGGTATGTTAAAGAATAAGTCCGAAATAATTGAAGAATTTAGAAATGAGAATCTATTTTCAAATATAGATGACTTTGAGACACTAATTGGCGAAAACATACATTATTTAAGAAAGCTATCTCAAATAAAAAATGATAACTACTATAAAGATATAAAATTTGTTGAAAAGTTTTCGACAATCATTAAAAACAATAAATTAACGGTAAAAATAGAAAATAATAAAATTATTGCAGAAAAGGAAACGCTAGAACAAATATTTCATCTTCTTGATAATGATTATATGAAATCTCAAAACGATGGAAATAGATTTCTCGTTGATGTAAAAAAGAAAATTTAGAGGAGTTCACTATAAGGAGCTGACTATGCAAGTACCTTTTCTTAGCTTAAAAGACGTAACAGATAAATACAAAGAAGAAATCCACGAAGCAGCTCTTAGAGTAATTGATAGCGGATGGTATCTTCAAGGCAAAGAAAACGAGAAGTTTGAATCAGATTATGCCAGCTACATTGGAACAAAATTCTGTGTTGGTTGTGCCAATGGCTTGGATGCTCTCATTTGGATTTTCCGTGCCTATATTGAACTGGGTATAATGAAGCAGGGGGACGAAGTAATTGTTCCTGCTAATACTTATATTGCAACAATTCTCGCAATAACAGAAAATGGACTTGTGCCGGTTCTCATAGAGCCAAATATCAATACTTTAGAAATTGATGGCAGCCTGATTGAAGAACGAATTACACCAAAAACAAAGGCAATAACAATTGTACATCTTTATGGGCAATGTGCTTATACAGATAAAATTGGTGAAATCTGTAAAAAATATAATCTTAAATTGATTGAAGACAATGCTCAGGCTCATGGCTGTATTTTTAATGGCAAAAAAACGGGAAGTCTTGGCGATGCTGCAGGGCACAGCTTCTATCCTGGAAAAAATCTTGG
>AUXO016340383.1_pt1 | contig 14673 bp, 16 predicted proteins | sample 768731 | NCBI WGS metagenome assembly AUXO01 (sample SAMN02715735, study PRJNA202380) | gut metagenome | biome: sheep rumen | host: Ovis aries | place: New Zealand: Palmerston North | reverse complement strand
CCTGTAAGCATAAAGCATTCAGACAACGTATATTTCTCGTTAGTCCATATAGCTGCATAAAAGAACGCAGCCACAATAAACCATACAAGTATTGCAATTAGAATTTTCTTCATGATTTAATCAATTTTATTTGTAACTATCATAAGATGTAATGCCAAAAACACTTTGGATAAATAGTACTACCCCACTAAACGTAAGTTTCTCTGATAAAGTAATATCTGGATTTACCCATATTGCAGCATAGAATAATATACCAATATTAATAATGCATATTATCCAAATAATTTGTAGTTTATTCATATTAATCAATCATTAAAGTCAGATATAAACTCTGTGACACTTATAATATCAGCGGTACCATTTGTTTCTATATCCTCAATAAATTCTGTAATATCAATTATACACAAATGATTAGAATTGATAATTTGGTCTTCAATTGAAGGTTTATTGACTAAATATACGAGTATATTACCGCAGCCACCATTAAAATAAAATTTAATTTGTGCAATTTCGCAATCCATTCCATTTAGAATGTTTACAACTTGTTCCTTTGTCATAATTATCACTTCTTTAGCTGTTTAACAAGTTCTTTCAATTCTTGTTTTCATATTAATCAATCATTAGATAGTCTTTAACTAAATCACGATATTTCTCCAAAAATAAATCTCTTTGTGCCATCGTGTGGAAAGCAAGAAAATGGTAATCACAATATGCAACTGATATCCCTATTTTATTTATTTTATTGCTTGACCTAAATATTACATACTTCCAACTATCATCATCCCATTCTTCATCAGTAACAACGCCACCAAAATGCTCAATATCATTGGCTAATATTTGGCTTATTCTTGCCATAGCTTTAGCTGATTTAGCTTGTAATTTAGTAGCAAAAACATTATAGAAAGCTTCTCTATTAGGTGCACCATCTATTTCTGTAATTCTTGCATTGGAGCTTATTTGAAAACCACTAATTGTATTAGTTGTGCCTTCACTCCAATACTCAGGGCCTTTAACTTCTTCCACTATCACTAAGTCATTTTGATGGATGGTATCAGCAAGCAATGCTTTGCCTTCCAAAGTATAATGCACAACAACTTCTTCTTCATTATATAACTTAGCTAATGCAATAATAGGAAATCTTGGGTTTTCTGCATTAGTGCAAACAATTCTAACTTCATGGCCATCCCTTGTTTGAATCTTAGCACCTTTTTTATATGCTTCCAAATCAAATGGCTTTTTAATTATTTCTTTCTTCATAATAAATTTATACCTTACGTTTGTTGTTGGCTTCGTTTATTAATGACTGCAAGCCTACTTCTGTAGTACTAATTAATAAAGTGGCCTCACCAGGTGTACATGTAATATACATACAACTATAGGTTCTCATTTTGCTCTTTTGGAATTCACTAACAATAATATTGCAATCCTTGCAAAAAGCATTGAAATTATTGTAGCTATAAAATTTCTTAGGGCTATTTTCCATAGTACTCCATTCATAAAAATTAATAGTACAATAATCATTATTAGTATATGTTGTTGAAATCCCATATTTATAGCCACGATACTTGCCATCAATATAATCCTGTCTATGGTCTTTCATCCATTGGTTAGGCCAACGATAACCATAGATTCGCTCATTCTCTTCTTCCTCAGCAGCTTCCTTTTCCTTCTTTAATTTTTCTAACTCAACCCTCTTAGCTTCATCACGAAATATCATCCTTGAATCCAAATTAGAGAGTATAGTAATTAAATCCTTATTCATTATTATTGCTATTAATTTATTTATGACTATATTTAACCTCATCCATTAAATCAGAACAAGTCCAATATAATGAACCCCAACTACTATCACTAATCAATGTATTTGAAAGTTCATCAGAAGGGTCAATTGTACAATGACTGCAAGTACGATAATCAATCGCATTCAATTGTGAAGTAGGGATATTAATACCATTCTCAGCGCAATAATCCTTTAGTTCCTTAATGTTATTGAACTTTTCAGTATATTGATTATCATCAATACCATCAGGACTAACACAGTCTATCTTGTCATAAAAATATATGTCCTTGCAAGCTGTCTCCCTATCAAAATCAGTAATGTCAAATTCACCACCATAATAATCATCATCATACGCATCATCGTCAAATTCATCATATGATTGCATCCATAAACGCCAATCTGATGCATATTCATCCATATCATATTTTGATGCCCACTCTTTTTCCAAAGCAGCTTCTTTCTCAGCTTCCTTAGTTAACTCAACACTTAATGCTTCATTAATTGTAGGATGCCTACCTATCTCTATACGTTTCATTTATAACCTACTTAGATAATAATATTGATATATATAATATAGATAAACAAGCTAACATAATGTAATAGCTAATGTCATAAGGAATGTGCTCAATACGCCCATTCAATCGTCTTAACTTACGATTGCTTATATTACGCAAGTATAAGCAAAAACTTATACCATAAGTAATACTCAATATCATTATTATGCTAAACTTAAATATCATATGGCAAATATATAAAAAAATAAGTAAATAAACAAATTAATTATGTTAAATAGATTAAATGTAAATATTTTTTACTACAATTAATTTACTTAAAATGCTGATTATCAACAAGTTACATTTTTGACGTACAAGAGGAAAATTTTTTTGATGTAAATTTTTTTTACTAATAATTTATTTTTTAAAAATTTTTTCAGGAAAATTAATTTTTTTCAGGAATTTTTAAAAAATTATAGGAAAATTAAATGGAAAACTGTTTTTTTGCTTAAATTAGGGTTTAAAATAACCTATATTACGCATATATCTTTTTGCTTAAATTAGCTATATTATACACATATTAGCAATGCTTAAAATTATCCTATATTGCATATACTATCTTCTGTAAAAAGTTATTAATAAGAAATGGCTATATCAAGTATTATATCTATAATTTAGTTATATATCTATATTATTAATAGCATTTAAAAATACCTTATACTACGTATATCAATATAATATGTTTTTTTAATTAAAAAGGGTATATAGTTCTCTACATATACCATATCAATTTATATCATGTATAATATGATTTTATTTTTTATAGTATATATCTTATGTTCATTTATTTCATTATCTGTTCTTAAACAGAGTTATTTATTATTGACTGTGCCTTACAGATTTTTCTTGAAATTCCAATAATTGGTGCTTTACATTATAATGTTTATGCGTTTAATTTTTGGTGCATCATTAATATTCATTATAACATAACGGTAATTAGACCAAGAACAGTTATCATTATGTTCGTTTATCCATTGTTTTGCATGTTCTTCCAATGCTTCATCTGAAAGTGATTTTTTGCTTTTTATAATAACGCAATAAGGCAAACTTGTACCCTCATCAATGATTACTGCACAATTATTATTCATAATCTTTTTTTATTGTTTTTTTTTAAACTATATTTCTATAATACTAAATTTATATCATACATTTTTTTTAATACTTAACTTCTTTATTCTTATTTGAACAATGGCAATATATATCAATTAATTTAAAAAACAAATTACTTAAAGTTAAGCATTGTTAATATAATCATTATTCTTTCTTTCTATTCTTTTTTATATCTTTTCCTTTTCTTTCTTTTATATATTTTTCTTTTTTTTTCCTTTTCTCTATTTTAATATTATATATTATATATTTTTATTATATATTATTATTAAATAATTTATATAATATTATTAATATTATCTACAGTTAAGAGATGGAGAATGAAAATAGATATAAAAAAGTTTCCTTAAAATTTGTTAATTCCAAAGTTTTTTTATATATTTGCATCAGTTAAAAGTTAATGTTTGTTAAATTTATTTGCATATATCATAATAATGAAGCCACTTTGGTTTAGAACGTGGGTGAATAACTTTAATGTTAATTAAAGTCTGTGCTCTCTCATAGTCTTTTTGAATAGTTCTTTCTTCTCTTTTTCTTTATCCACTTCTTTTCCATTGTGGCTTTTATTTAAAAAGGTCTAAGACCAAATTTCAATTAGTACCATATGATTAATTAACAAATACTTAGAGTTTTCTTTGCTGTCACGCCTACTTTTTATAATGGAAATTTCCATAGATATAAAATTTATGGTGTGACGCAAAGACTACTTCTTTTCCATTGTGGCAAAATTATGGCTAAAAACACACACTCACTTTTTAAAATAAAAATCTCCATAAAGTTTAAGTTTAGGAGTGGAGGACATGTCCTTCTTATTTTCAATTGATTGCTGATAAATCAGCATGACAAAATTACAAAAAAATCCCACCGACATATTTATTATGCCGATGGGATTAATATTGTTAATCAAGTTCAAAGTCTTCATCTATTGGTGAATTTGCATCTACTCTCAGTCCAAGTGTATCATCATATTCTGCATATGATAAGAATAAAGGTGTATCTTTTCTGAGGGCTAATTTGAATGCATCATCATCCTCCATATTTCCATAACATTTGAACATTTTCTCGAAGGCTTTAATTCGTTTATCGTCATTGGTATTTCTTACAAAGCTTCTAAACTTCTTAAATCGTTCTTTACGTGATACTGGTTGATTTTTTTCAACATCTCTAATGAAGTATCTGTCAAGTATAATTGGGTCACAAAGTTTTTCTTTGTCCTTATAATTTGCCACAACGTAGATGCTTGAATTCATTCCACGATATGAAAGTCCATCCATGAGCTTTTCTTCATCTTCTGAAGATTTGACCTTTTTCTTCTTTGAAGAATATGGGCGCAGTTTCATCAATTCCTCAGCACTCTTATTGAAGAAACGTCTGAACATTCTATTAGCAACTTCAGAATTGTCTTTATAAAATTTGTAATAAGCGTCATACAAATCATTTTTTGTGATGGTCTTGCCATCGAAGGCTTTTATTACTTTAATCCATTTCTCATTTAATGATGAATTAAATGTGCGTGTTATAAAATTCTTTGTTGCCTTATCATCAGTAAGGACGCATAAAGTATAATTGATTCCATCATCATATTCATCAGCAAATCGTCCTGTACGTCCGCATCCTCTCTGAATGGTATCTTCAGGTGATACAGCAAAGTCATAAGAAGATTTGGCAGAAGCATCAATACCAACGCCAAGAATATTGGTTGAAACTACAGTGTTTCTTTCAGCAACAATTGATTTCTTTCCATGCTTATTATAGACGTTATTTTCAATACCAATACGTCTTTGCTTAGGGAAACGTGCATGCATAAGAATATTATCACTATTTTTATTTAAATGAGAATATATATCCTGTGCCTGACGTACAGTATTGGTAAAGATAAAAGTATCTTCCCAATCTGCCTTTAAATCAGTAACGCTTTCCATTTCTTGCACCTTTACATTTACCTTCATATCACCATTAAATGGTGCTGCCTTAAGGAATGCTATATTATTGTCCATACCAAAAGCTTTGTCAAAACGTAAAGGAGTTGCAGACAAAAGCAAAGTCTTTGCGTTGGTAAACATAGTACGTGTATATAGCAATCCAATGAATGCTGAATATAAAGGGCAATCACTCATAAATTCATGGTATTCATCAAAGATAACGTTACCACCAATTTCTTGGATAAGTTTATGTGACTGATTATTCTTAACCATTGGTGATAAGAAATTATCAATATTGGTTACAATAATGTCTGCTTTTTCGTCACCCTCAATATATTCACTATGAAGAAGCAGAGCAATTGAAACTTCATTTTCCATCTGCATAGTTTCAAGTTCACTCTTCAATGACTGATATGTACCATTAGCAATTACATTACGTGGCACTACCCACAATGTCCTTTTTTTGTTAGCCAAAATCCAACGAAGTCCAACCAATGTCTTACCAAAACCAGCACTTGCTGATACAATTGAATTATTTTGCTTCAAAATGTCAGTAAGCAAATCGTTCTGAGTTTTAAGACGTTCTTGATTATAAACAAACTCACCAGATTTATTCTTCAGTTCATTAACATTATCATCAGGTAATGATGTGTTTGAAATCATTTGATTAAGTAAACTACCCATCAAATCCTCATCATAATTAATAAAACGCTTTGTTGATTCAGGATGTCCACTTACTACTCTATCTGCAAAGATAATGATTGAACGGAAAAGGATATATTTTGCATTATCATCCAAATCATCTAACAAATCATCATCATCGTCCGACAATACATCATCACTATCGCCACTAAAATTGTTATATATGAATACATTATTAACAATTGTATTAGACTTTTTCTTATCTGTACGTTTAATCTCTACGCCAAACGCTTCTTTGCAATACGCTGCCATTTCATCAAAGAATTCATTCATAACATTCAATGAATCTTCGTTCTTCTTAATAATTTGTTTTGCAGTAAGGTCGGTCATATAATCAAGTACAACATGATGATGAAGGACTGCTGATTTTACCTCTTCACCAAAATCGGTGTAATTATTAAGGTAAGCCCAACCAATCACATTATGTGTGATTAATTTATCATTCTTTTCAAGGCCATCATCATATACCTTATTGTTATTTCTTTTGCTTTTTATAAATTCTTGAAATGATTTAGAACACTTACCAATATCATGCATTGCAGCACATGCAATGAGTTCATCATGTAATTCCTTAATAGGACGATTTGCGTTACTAAATTTAGCTTTTGAATCTATAATTTCATTGAACAAAAAATGTGCGAAATTAGTTACTGCTTTTGAATGGTCACTAAGAGTTGTACCACCATTTATTTCACTTTTTCCAATTAATGTTTCCATTTTATTAATTTTTTATTTAATATTACACAATAAATTACTATTATAAAAAAAAATAAAAGATTTTACAAAAGCTAAAGCTATAATGTTATGATTATACTAGTTGTGTTTACATTTCAAATTACTATTATAAACAATCTTTATTGTGGGACCAAATTTCTTTTCATAGTTGTGATTACACTACAAATTACTATTATAAACAATGGTTGAACCTGTCCCATTGGATAACTATAAGTTGTGATTACACTACAAATTACTATTATAAACAATAGTAACCGCAGCAAAGAATAACCCTGCCTTGTTGTGATTACACTACAAATTACTATTATAAACAATAGCACATAAGGAAGATACAGTAGTACCAATGTTGTGATTACACTACAAATTACTATTATAAACAATCAAACCAAGTTTAATATATGTACAGTCATTGTTGTGTTTACATTTCAAATTACTATTATAAACAATAAATCTTCTATAAGGTTCTAACTGCTTGTTGTTGTGATTACACTACAAATTACTATTATAAACAATTGTCTTGCTTATAACTTGTCCTAATTCCAAGTTGTGATTACACTACAAATTACTATTATAAACAATTGAATATCACGAAGCTATTAAAAATGCTTAGTTGTGATTACACTACAAATTACTATTATAAACAATTAATAAAGTTCAATTGCATTGCAAAGTACCGTTGTGATTACACTACAAATTACTATTATAAACAATATTAACTACTATTGGACAAAATGAAGCATTGTTGTGATTGCATTTCAAATTACTATTATAAACAATGTAGACCTGCAAATGCCCTAATACCATTGGTTGTGATTACACTACAAATTACTATTATAAACAATAGAGAAAGGCATAGATTGCAAGCTATGTTGGTTGTGATTACACTACAAATTACTATTATAAACAATCCCACATCATAGATGTATGATACCATTCAGTTGTGATTACACTACAAATTACTATTATAAACAATCAATTAAAAGAAAATAAAACTTCAAAAGTGTTGTGATTACACTACAAATTACTATTATAAACAATATGATTTTTGTAATTAATTGCAAATCAGCTAATTAGAAAGAAAGTAATTATTTAATTTTTTGATATTTTTGTTCCAAAATATCAGTATTAATCCTATTTTTCAATCCTACGATTGTTAACAATCCACCATCAAGAATTGTAGGGTTACAGCCATATTCAGCTATTTGCTGAAGGATTAATTCGTTATCAATTGGTATAATAATTCTTCCACTTAATTTACATTTATTGTATTCTACGCTATGTGAAATAAGAATAGGTGTTGATTGAAAATAGACGGTGTTTCTACCTGATGGAACATCAAGTTCGAAAATGACCTTATAGAATGGACCACCAAGCGGACCACCTTTACCACTATAATATTTACGATTTTCTTTATCGAATGCTTTTACTTTTGGTTCGTTAAGGTGCTTATGAAATTCAATAACGAATTCGTCAAATTTGAAATCTCTCATAACATTTTTTGACTCAACAACTTCATTGAAGAAGCCTATAATTTTATTTAACCCTTCATGGTCATTGAAGAATCGTCTGGTAAAGTAAGCCCAATTATAAAAGCCATTATATGTTTTGCCACCAATTGTTGTTTTAACATCACAATTTGAGTTCTCAGCATACTTTGCAACTTGGAACATTTCAGCCTTACGTTCAATATCAATATTGCAGCCATAATTGTATTTGATATATGCACCTTTTGCTAAATTGAAAATGTCTTCATTACGTGCGAATATTGTTTCCCTTTTTGTTGCCACTGGTGCAAGTCCACACATTACGTGAAGTGCGTTAGAAAGCTGATTAACACCAATTGGGTTGCTTAAATCACAAGGTTGGTATTCTACAATACCTTTATTTTTAACAAATTGCTTATAGCCCTTTAGAGGTCTTTTATATTTATTTGGAGTTATAAGTGATGCATTATCAAAATTGAGAATTAGGTATTTCATTATATAATATTCTATTAATTAAAAAGATTGGAGGTAAGGCGTGGTGGTCTATCCCACGCCTATTATTCATCTGCTGTTGTTTTTTTTGTTCTGCCTTTTGCTCTTTTCCTGTTAGAAGAATCCTTTTTGCTTTCATTATTCTTATCAGAAGCATGCTTCTTGATTTCCTCATATTTAGCTTCAAGGTCTTTAATTTCCTTAATATCCTCGTCAGTAGCCTTTGTGTAGAATTCATCTGGTGTAATATCAAGTGAATCAATATCAGCTTCACTGCCAATAGTCATCCATCCATCTTCTTCATCAAATGTGTCTGTGATTGGGTTATCAACAAATTTAATCTGAAGACTTGCGGTTTTTGCAAAAGCATTATTACGTCTGATGTCAATTGCCAAAAGATTTTTCAAGATGAATTTAACAAGTGTATCAACAATTTCCTTGTTAAGAAGTATTCCATTCTCTGACAATGCTTTTGTTAAATATTTAGCTGTTGAAGTAAACCAACCATATTGCTCTTTAGCATCCTTACCGAAGTGAGATTCAAGCACATCATGCGCAAGGCCATTAGTTATCCAATCAGGATTTATAGCAAGACGGTCAAACTTAGCATCTGCTGAAATAAACATCAAAGAACGAAGGTCAATGATGCCTTTTGCTGTATAATTAATGTCGCCAACCTTTTCAGTATAGAAGAATGATGTTTCACTACGTTCGCCTGTGGTAGAGCCTACTTCAATATTAGACTTACTACCATTTGACTGAATAGCATCACTAATAGTTAATGGTGATTTACGCTTAATACTTGACGCATCTTTGTATGTAAACATATATCCACGTGTCATACCAACAGGTGAAAGAAGGTAGTTAGCAAAGACATTATCAAGTTGCATAATAGAAGGATTTACTACATCAACATTGTGTTCGTAAATTGCGTGACGAAGGCAATCAGCTGATATTTTCAACTTATAATCCATTTTTGGTGCATCACCATCACCATTGTTAGTTTCAAAGAAAACCTTCTTTCCGAGTTTAACATTTTTGTTAAGTCCTGTGGCAATTTTATACTTGGCAAGTGTATATACTTGTCTCTCTGAATCATCAAAGTTAACCACACCAAAACCATTAAGGTTTAATTTGAATAGAATTTGTTTCATATCTATTTTTATTTTTAATATTTCTTGTTTTACTTATCATTGACCAATATAAACAATTAAATTTATATTGGAAAATATATTTTGTTAAAAAATGTTTTTTTACTTTCTAATAATTGTTACTGCCCCAAAACCAAAGCCTGTTGATTTGCCAAATCCAAGCTCATATATTTTTTTACGTGCTTCTTTATCACCTCTTACAACAAGCATAACTTGTGAACAAATATTCTTCTGACTATGCAGCTCAACCATTTTGGTTTTAGCCTTATCTTTGTGGAAGTATTCTATTGTAAGTGTGTTTGCTACTTTTTCATTTAAACCACAATTAATTAGTTTTTTGATTGACCTTGTAGTAAGTTCTTCAATAAAACTATCGTCTTTGAATGTTAAACTTTTACCTTCCTTATTTGTAATAAGGATTGGACTTATTGTTCTTATTATATCATATTCTTTATATGGGACAAATTCATCAATTTCAAAATTCTTGAATTTCATGGACTTTACTGCCCCATCTTTTGTGTTGAAAATACCAATTGTTAATTTTGAAATGAAATCTATATCGTCAGTTGATACCATTACATATCCACCGTTAGGGAATGAGATAATACCATCATTGTTCATACTACCACCTTGCATTGTTGACACACAATAGCGTGAAAACGTACCATGATATTCATTATTTTCTCCCAACCATTTATTAATAAGTCCATTAACTTCTTCATTAAGTGGTTTACTGAATGTTTCAGTTGTGCCTTCAAAATTTAATTTTAATACCATATTATTCCTTTTTGTTATGACTACAATATAATATAAAAAAACATAGCCACAAAGTACAATATAATTAATTTTTGTTAAAAATCATTTAATTACTTTTCTACTATTTCATAAAAATCAGGTGTGTATACACCTTCTTGTTTATCTTCATTCTCAAATCCTTCAAGTACTGTTAGTGCTTCTTGATATGTGTCGAATTCATCTATAAATGTACCTGTTTCCCTGTCTTGAATAGTAAACTTTTTTTCCATAGCCATTTTACTTTATTTTATTCTTTATAAAAGTTTCCCAAATTTTTGGAAAAATAATATAACTAACATATAGGCAACATGTATACATAGTGCCCATTAATATCCATAAAATTGAATCACTTAGTATCATTATTATGGCAGGAATAATAATGATAAGACAAAAAATATAATTAATAATTTTTTCCATTTAACAAAATTCAATTAATTCTTGCTTTGTTAACCTATGATAAGAATTGCATACTTGTTGTCCTCCTGCTATGTTATTATTATCCTTATCGGTTACATACCAATGATAATTGGAAGCATTATATGCTTTACAAATCTTATATAAGTTACTGCATAATTTATTTAAGTTATTATATAAAAAAGGCTTGATATTTCTTGTATTATTATTAATACAGTAATAGCCACGGTATTTATAATTCTTTGTTTCCATATTTGCATTGTTTTTTTTTTTGTATGGCAACAATATATACAAAAAAAACTGTACCACAAAGAGTGATACAGTTAATTAAAGTTAAGTCTATCTTTCTTCGCTTGCGCTTGAGTCTTTAATATTAATTTTAGGTATCATAAAGAACTTAACATCACAAGTTGGCTCAATGTTTTTAATAATTTCATCGGTTGGCTTATATGCATCAGGTGCTTCATCCAATGTATTTCTGCATACTGATGTAGTATATATACCTTTCATTTCTTCTTTGAAATGTTCCAAATCAATATCTTTCTTTGCTTTAGAGCGTGACATTAATCTACCACTACCGTGAGGTGCAGTACAATTCCAATCATCATTAGATTTTCCTTCACAAATGGCAATGCCATCCTTCATATTAAATGGTATAATCATTTCTTCCCCTTTATATGAACGTATAGCACCTTTACGTATAATCATATCATTAAAATCAATATAGTTATGTACTGAAGCGATATGATTAACTATTTTATTACCACCATCCTTCTGAAATAGTTTTTGAACAATGCCATTAACAATATCAAAAATTATCTTCCTATTGAAATTGGCATATGCTTGACAAATAACCATATCAGTTAAATAGCCTTTTAAGTTATCACCTCTAAGATAGCCTTCTGAGCCTTCAACACGATATTTCTTTTTAATAGCGTCTACGTGCATAGGAATATCGCAACTATCACCTTTAAAAGATTTAATGAAGTCTTTTATTTCATCGTTGCATTTGTCTTTGTCAAAACAAATTCCTTTGCCAATATGCTCCCAATGTTTGCAAATTTTAAGTCCAACATTTCTTGAGCCACAATGAACGGTAAAAGCATATTTACCCAATTCAGTGTTTTCATCATACTCCATAAAATGATTGCCCGACCCGAGAGTACCTATTGAATGCAAGAATGTTTTATATTCTACACCTCTTGATGAGCACCAATCTTCTAAGTCTTTTTCTTTCTTGAATTGAATGAAATTAATTGCACCTTTTGAAGTTTGATATGCTTTTTGTATCTCACTATTCAAGAACTTAAAAAAATCTTTTAGCTCAAACATTGTTTTAGAGTGCTGATTCGTTCCAAGTGGAATAGATTTCTTAACCCTATGTTCAAAAATAGCATATTTATCTTCTGGCATTGCTTTTTCAAAGAAAATACTTTCAACACCACATCCAATATCGACACCAACGTGTGAAGGGTTTACAAAGTCTGAAATAGGGCAAGAAAAGCCAATTGTTATACTCTTTCCTGTGTGTACATCAGGCATTATTCTAATTTTAGCTTTTTCAAATAGTGGGTTAGATAATAGTTTGTATATTATTTCTAACGCACTTTCCTCTATATTATCAGTAAAAACTTTGCAGTCTTTACACGAAGTTCCTTGTAGTTCTAACATTGTACTATTATTAATTAATGCTTTTCTTTTTTGTTATGCTGATAATATATAAATTTCGTTTTAAACAGCCAAATATTTTAAGACTTTTTAATAATATTTTTTCTGCTTAACAACCTAATCTACTGAGAAATAGCCTTAGTGTTCTGAGGATGCAAAGAATCAAACTCTTTAGCATCTTTGCATTTAGCTTTAACATTATTGAAGAAGTCCTTTAAAATACTATGACTATATTTATCATACCTTTCACACATCTTAGCAATAGACTCTACTACCTCTTTGTATTGGTTGTAGTCATTCTTAGGATGTATTCTTCCTTCGAGAGATTTGAGCCACTTTTCAGCATACCAAATATTCCCCATATCATTTTCATTTTTTGCAATGCTTGCTGCTTGCTTACAGCACCACAGAGCATCACCAAGAGCTGTTTTATCTTCTTCACCCCATTCTTTTGTGGCTGTGCAATTTGATTCACAACCAACTCTGTCTTTGAGGGATTTGAGCCAGTCTATAACAACATTCACATCTACACCCTTAAGAGTTTTTAAATGTTTGTAAAAACGCTCATTATTAAGAGATGTTATTAAAGCATCCAAACTCTTTTCATCCTCTTCACTCCAAGCAGTAGGCTTTTCACCCTTCTTAATTACTACCTTATCTCCATCTATTTCTGCATGAAAACCTTTAGGAATATAATAAGTATCTTCTTGCAATTCACTATCCTTAGAGCCATAGGGGATTTCTGTTTCATCTTTAATTTTTTTCAATTCTTTTCTTTCAAAGTCAAAGGTATATCCAGCATCAGCCATTGCCTTTTTAAGGGTATTGCACTGTTCTTTTGTTGCTGGATGGATATGTAAAGTGCCACAAAAGCACCAATTATCTTTACATATCTCAAAGTTACCATCTGGCTTAATGCCACAATAAGCCTTTACAGAGTATGGGGTTCCGTTAGAAGACCAATCATAAACTAACTCTTTTAGAATTAGGATATGATTGTCATTAGAAAGCACGTCACCCCCCTTGGCATCTCGGAGGGTCCAGAGATGATAAAAATTAGCATCTTGCGAGCTTATATATCCACCACGTGTAAGGTCATATACATATTTACCATTACTTATATTTTCGATAACAGCCTTAACTTGATGAATAGTATTATCTTTATTACAAACTATCCAATCACCTTGTTTAAACTTAGGTTCAACTTTATTAGCATTATCAACCTTTTCTTCATTAATAGCTTCAAGGGCAGTCTTACCTTGTGGCTTTTGCTCACCTTGATTTTCATTTTTCTTTGCAACCCTATTTAGTTGGCTAAGATTGACAAGTACACCATCTTCATTACGTGTTACTTTATCACCTATTTGTATCTTATTGCGGAAGTTAGCGTGTCTCCCTTGTTTTTCAAGCCAAGAAATCACCTTATTGCTAAGATATTCCTTGTATTCATCGTTATCCTTAATAACGTTGATACATGCTTTGAAATGTGATATACACCATTTCCTAATTTTTTCATCCTCACTCTCTTTGAGTTCGGGACAATTTTCACCTATATAGGTACAGATATTAGCGAACCCAATATCACTCTTTTCAGTAGTACGAATAATATCTACTATTCCTTCAAATATTTTCTTATAATCTTTCATAACTTTGTATTACTTGTATTACACTTATTGGTTTCCACCCACTGCTTGAAATCCTCAATATCAAGATAGTCAATACCAAAGTTTTCAGCAGTCTTTTTATCAGAATCCGAAAATTGTCCTTCTTTGCCACTCGCATCACCTATCATAAGCATTTCATCATCACTTACTATGGTGTTAAGCTTTGATAAGTTCTTGAAACAAATGTGCTCCAACATACCAGTGT
>AUXO011121897.1_pt1 | contig 14673 bp, 8 predicted proteins | sample 768731 | NCBI WGS metagenome assembly AUXO01 (sample SAMN02715735, study PRJNA202380) | gut metagenome | biome: sheep rumen | host: Ovis aries | place: New Zealand: Palmerston North | reverse complement strand
AGAAGAAGATGAGGATATTATCACTGATGACCCTGTCATTGAAGAACCAATTCCGGAAGAGCCTGATATTGTTGCAGAAGCCGGAATGCTGACGGCTGGCGAATGGAACGATAATGAAAACTGGGGCTTTTTCTCTGGTATTGTCAACAAAGATTTGGTATCGTTCCCAAGTTATGGGCTTGACCCCACGCAGAGAATCGCTGTCACTGTGACAAATGAATCCGGTGAAACGCTCCCCAATGCAAAGGTTCAACTCCTTTCTGAGGATGGTAATTCCATCTGGAACGCTGTCACCAACAAGAATGGCATTGCTTATCTGTTTGAGATGGACGGCAAAAAGGGAAAATCTGTCAAGGTGAATTCCGCTTCCGGTGCGGAGTCAACTGCTCCTGTTGAAAAGCATACCGATACACAGAGCGATGATGCCGGAAAAGTCGGGAATTGTGAAATTGCTGTCACTGTCACAGACAGCCCCACATTATATCCTGATACTCAGGTCATGTTTATTGTGGATACTACTGGTTCAATGGGGGATGAAATGTTCTATTTGCAAAGCGATTTCGGAAGTATTGCAGAGGAATTGAATGACGAACATATTACATGGTCTGTTTCGTTCTACAAAGACGAGGGGGACGAATATGTTGTCAAGGGCGAAAATGCCTTCTCCAATGACCCCAAATATATCCGCTCCCAACTTAATGCGGAATCTGCTGACGGTGGCGGAGACCACCCCGAAGCTGTCGCAGAAGCCCTCACAGATGCTTTCAATAACCACGAATGGAAAGACGATTCTGCAAAAGTCGCATTCCTCATTTTTGATGCGCCCCCTCATGACGAAAAAGCTATTGAAGTACAAAACGCCATTCAATTGGCTAGTGAAAAGGGGATTCGCCTTGTTCCGGTTGTCTCCTCTAATGCCATGAGAGAAACGGAGCTGTTCGGGCGTGCAGCCGCTATTTGTACCGGTGCGCCGTATGTATTTCTGACAGATGATTCCGGTATTGGCGGTTCACACTTAGAGCCAATTATTGGGGATTACGACGTTGAAAAATTGCATGATGTCATTGTGAGAATCATCAACGAGACAAAACAGTCATGATATACTTATATGTGATATTAGCCTGCATCCTATTATTGATAGTATCAACGATTTACCGCACTATCATCAATATTTATAGAGGTAAGGGCAATTTCAAAATAGTTATATCAGTTGCCAATGCGGTGTTATATGGATTCATGATATTTCTGGTAATGTTCTATCGTACCGACAAAGAGAATATCAGACAAGATTCTGAACTTTATGACAGGCATCAAAGCGGTTTTATATTCATGAATATCACTTACAAGGAAACAAAAGAAAATTTTCATATTTTAGAAGTTCATGCACCGTTTTCTAATGATTTGATAGCCGTTACAACAGATGGCATTGACATCCCCATGATAACAGAATTTTTGTCGGAATTTTCCCCATTTACTCCGAAAATCATTGTGTATTGCAATCAAGGCACTGACTGGTACAGAAAAGGAGAGCTTATCAAAGTGGGAGGAAAGCAATGTTATTATGTGGACGGAGTTGTAAAGATTACTCCTGATTATGCCGGATTGCTGATAAATTCTGGAATTGTAACATTTTTTGCGATATATATTTTTAATGCGATTTGTTTCCACATTATCAAGGAAAATCAGAAACGAGACCAACAGGAGAAATTGACATGAAAAAATTATTCTTATTATTTCCAATGATAACCATGCTATTGGTTGGATGCAGTGCGAACAATCCCAAAATCAGAGACCCTGAATTAAAAGTCAAGTGCCCTGATATTGTCTTTCTGAATAAAATTTCCTACAATCCCTATAGCAATTCCGACAGTGATTATTTAATTACATTTTTCGACAAGGACGGAAATTACTATTCCACGACTGACACAGAAATTTGTCAATTGTCGTTTCCGGAATTGGTGGAGCGTTTCCAAAAGGGGGATAAGCGTTTCGAGAAACGCCCCCAAACCTGCGACGTTGGGGAGCTGGAAAAAAATTATATCAGTGTCTACCATGAAATTTGTGAAAGCCAAATTGCAGGCAACAAAATTGAATTAGATGAGCCAATGGAATTTCCCGCTGTGGAGGCAGATAGCTGGTCAACCTATATGCTTTATTACGCTACAGACGGAACGGAAACCATTGATGCACAAATCATCCATGCAAATAAGTGTATGACAAATATTGAAACCAATAACAGCACAGTCAATTCCGCTTATGGATGGTATCAAGATTCTGTTCGCATGAATTCCGCACAAACTGAAACAACAGCTCCCACTTCCAACATCACTATTGAACCCCTTGAATACCAGAGCATGGGCGGAAGTCTCTACTATACCGAAACGCTCATTCAGGAAAAGGCTCGTGATGGTGACGAAGACAGGATTCTCCGCTGTATGAAAACTATCTGTGATTATTTTTCCCAACATTACGACTATGACATTCTGATTGCCAATTTCAATTACGACAGTGAAAATAATCTCGTGTTTAACGGCTATGCTATGGTGAACGGTGTCAAAATCAATGATGTGTTTTTCTCCGTGGATATGTATGGCATGGAAATGGATGAGGATATTTATTTCCAGCGTAACGATTTTATCAACCCTGACAAAATCCAGCTTGACAATATCATTTCACAATCCCAAATGCTCGAAATCGCTCTCCCCCTCGCAGAAGCTCACAAAGATGAAATCATTGACCGCTTTTCCTCTGAAAAAAATGTGCCCATTGAAGGAAATTACCGGATGGAATATGATTCCGAAAATGGGCTGGTCTATCATATCAGATTGGGGACAAATGGACGGCACAATAGCTATATTGTGATTGATGCCCATACCGGAGAAGTCAAAGATTCCCTATTTTTTGACGGCGTAATTGTCGATTAAATTGCAGTTTTTCACCCTCTGGACGTTCTGCCGGAATTCTCCGGCGGAGCTGTCCGTTTTTGAGTTTTTTCATACAGCCCAAAAGAAAGGAATATTCCCATGAAAGCAATCAAAATTCTAACAGCATTCTGCATTTGTCTGACGTTGACCGGATGTTTTCGACACGTTTCCGAAAACTTAGAAGATGAGCCGGAAAATATTATTATTCAGATTTCCAATGCCTACGCTGATTCCGATTTCGAAACCCAACACGGCGCAGATATTGAACTTGTTCAAACGCTGGACAGATTATATCAGGATTCCCTGAAGGCGAATGCTGTTTCAACAAAAAGCCTTTTCGCTGTTAATTTCAGCCGTGGCTATACAAATTGTACCTATGCATATTACGGCAATCAGATTTGGGCGTATGCCGCCAATCACCGAAACCCGAAATATTTCACGGTGAATATGCAAACATCTGAAACAATGGCAGATAAACTCTGTACTTATGTGGCATTGGAATGCCTTTCGGAAGGTGAAGAATTTACTGTTGATTTCTCCCAGATTGACAATGTTTCCATGCTCCCTGAACATGACCCCAAAAACACCGGAGAAACGCTGTATTTTTATCAGAATGACAGAGATACCATTTATTATGATTATATCATTGACGGTGATAATCTGTATTATTATCAGGAAACATCAAGGTTGACAGATGCGGAAGTCGGGGGAAGTCCTCTCTATGATTCCTCCGGTGAATACGAATACGCAACCAACGGAAAAGAATCTTGGTATCGTAAGGAAATGTATGATGTTTTCTATCCGGCGGAAATTTTTGAGGGAGATTATCAGCCCATATTTCTGGCGGACAAACTCAAAGACGAATTTCAATTTGAATATGGTTTTCCTGTCCATGTGGAAATTGACGAAGACGGAATTAACCCCATTATCGGAAACCGCTGTGAAGTATTCCGCAACGGTGAAGAAACGGCAATTGTCCTTCTAAATGAAAATATCGTTTCTGCATGGTTCTATGATACCGAAAATATGAAACTCCTTTCAGCTGTGAGGAGCTATCAAAGTGACTTTGATATGAAAGAATACATGGAACATGCTAATTCCCACACGCAGGAAATCGAAAACCAGAAAAAAATTGATGCCAATAAAACCGCTGAGGAATGGCTTGCTTCTGATTTGGAAAAAATCGGGATGTATGGAGTATATCAGGATTTTCAGTCGGCATTGTCAATTGCTGATGAAAATAGCCTAAAACTGGACACACAGCCCGATATCGTTCAGAACTATATTGAACGCATCGAAAATAACGAGCCGTTTACTTATGGATTCTGGACTGTTTTCGATTATCGCCTAGAATACAATACTGTAAGTTCAGATGGAAAAAACAGCTATTGCTATTCGGATGTATCCAGCCATGATAATTCTTTCGATTATGAAATTACATCGATTACCCTTGACAATAATGTGTATTATTGGAATGACGATAAAAACGGCTATGACTGTTACCCTGTCAGCAATTCGCAGGAAAATGATGCGCTCTATTCTGTACCTGACCCCTTTATTATTTCCAGAGAAAGGGAATTTCAATCTGCCTATCAATATCAGATGGACAATATCAATTATACCATTGAAACATGGAGCATCAACCATAATCGAGTAGATTTCTTATGCAGAAACGACGGTATTGTTGCCATTCGCTATCGGGATTTAGGGGAATGGAAATATGATTTCATTGCACGTTATGACATGGAAGCCGATTTTGATTTGATTCAGCTCCCTGATGATGCTGTGATATTCAAGCACAATATGGAAGATGATTCTGTCACAACGGAATATTTCAATCACTGATACCAAAAAACGCTGGGAATTCCAGCGTTTTTCTTGTTATTTCATCAGTGATTTTTTCAGCAGTGCCAAATCAATGACGTTGGCGGTGCTGTTCTCGTCCATGTCGGCACGGTGAAACTGTTCCTCTGTGAAAGTATCCAGTTTCAGCAAATACCGCTGTAATGCGATAATATCCAATACTGTGACAGCATTGTCAAGATTTACGTCACCTTTTGTATTGATGACAATGGGGTTTGTTGGTTCTTCGTCGGAAATTTCCGCAAGGCTCGGAATGCCGTCACCCCACCATTCCCAGACGTTTCCTTGTCGATATTCGTCAACTCTCTGGTCTCCTGTCCATGTAAAGACTTCATCATATAAATGCCCCTGCTCATAGTACCATCTTGCAAGAGAGATAATTTCATCAGGATAATTTTTATAATATCCGTCATTGTCTCCGGTATAGGTTGCCCATCCGGTATTGAAGCCCTTTAATGCGCCCCTGACAACCTGATACCCTTCAAGCCCTTCCTCTCTCATGCCGACACAGACAAAATGCATGATTTTCCTGATTCCCATATGGTCAGAGATGATTGCATCATAGAAATTGGATTCCGTCAAAGAATACTGATACATTTCGGGAACGTCTTCTTCTTTCATGAATAGGGGGTCTGCATCTGCAAAGGCTGTGACTGCCGTCTGCAATGTACCATATGCATGGGCGGAACTTACTCCAAAGCCCTCTGCAAATGCTGTTTCAATGTCTGCGCCGTCACCGTTTCCGCCGAGGGTGCTTTCCCGTGTGCCAATGCCCAAGAATAATGCATAGACTTTTTCACGGTCAGTCTGTCCCAGCCGAGTGGAAATTAAACTCCAATGCTCATCAATTTCCTTATAAAGGGCATATTTCACCTGCTGCACGCTCATTGCATGATTGATAGCCCTGATTTCTGCCGTGGATGCATCCGCCGGAGTGTTTCGCTCCCCATAATTGCAGGGATTTCCGACCCCTTCCGTCTGGACATTTCGGGATGTATCGTGAAGCGGTTCAGAAGCAAATACCGTTATATTTTGGAGGAGCATCATTCCAGCGAGAACAATGCTCCCCATAGCTGAAAATAATCTTCGTTTCATTGCAATTCCCTCTTGTGAATTATTTTTTGTTCGGAGCTGGATAAATTCTTGAACCCCTTAAACGATTTTCGAATTCGTCATGTGGGAGGGGTTTGTCAAACAAGAAGCCCTGCGCCATATTGCAGTGAACACGTTTCAGGAATTCCGCCTGATGGAACGTCTCGACCCCTTCCGAAATAATTTCAAGGTTCAAATCCTGCGCCATGCGGATGATGTTTTCAATCACAATCTCGTCAACCTGATAATCTGACACATTCAGGGAAATACGGTCAATAAAGGATTTATCCAGCTTGATGATGTCTGCTTTAAATTCACGGAGCATATTCAAAGAAGAATATCCCGTTCCGAAATCGTCGATAGATGTACAGATTCCATAATCTCGCATTTTCTTCAAAAATTCCAGCAATGCATCATGATTCTGTGAGCCGGACATTTCTGTTAATTCTACCTCAATGTATTTGCTGTCAATCTGATATTTTCTCATGACCTCTACAATCTGTTCCGCAAAGCGATTATTTTGTAAATGCTGTTGAGAAAAGTTCACGGATGCCCGAACAGGTTCAATCCCCTTGTTAATCCAGTCTTGAATGTCACGGCATACATGCTCAAATACATAAAAATCTAACCTGCATACTGTTCCTTCACGCTCCAGAACAGGGATGAAATCCATCGGCGGAACAAGGACATTATTGTGATACCATCTGACAAGGGCTTCACATCCGCATAATTTCCGGTCATTCAGATTGACTTTCGGCTGATAATATATCAGGAATTCTTCTGTCATGATTGCTTCGGGGAACAATTGTGAAATCTGCTTGTCATGCATTGCCCTTTCACGCATAGCAGGGTTATACCATGCCTGTTCATTCGCCTTTCCGGAATGCTTTACGGCACTCAGCGCAATGGTACAGCAATTCATTGCCACGTTGATGTCTTCGCCCTCTTTGATGTTGTATGCGCCGGCATGACAGTGAATGCCGAATATCGCTTTTTCTCCATGGAGCTGGATGGAAACTCTCACTTCACGGATGAGGGAAAGAAACATTTCCGCCCTCTCTTTCCGAACGAGCGCAAAAAAGTTATCTCCCCCCGGTCTTGCAAGACGTTCATCAGGCAGAAGGGCTTCCTGCAATTTCCGGCAATATTTGACAAGAATTTCGTCTCCCTTGGATTGTCCCACTTTGGAATTGATGTATTTGAAATTTTTCAGGTTCATGAAAATTCCAGTATAATCCGAAAGACGACCCGCAGACAAGAGCCTGTCCCCATGTGCCATCAAGCCTTGTGTATTCATGGCATTTGTCATATAATCGGTTGTATAAGCACGGACTAATGATTTATGCATTCGGGTACGGCTTTCCATCAGGAAGATATTTCCAGCAAGGAATTTCAGTTCTGCTACTTCGCTTCTTGTCCATGTATAATTGTTTTCCGGATACATTAAAATCTGGAAAGTTCCACGTTCGCCCATTTCATATTGAAATTTCTTCGCCTTTGCTTTCGGATGCCGGATGCCATCATCAAATATTGTCATTTCAGAAATCAGCCCATTTGGTGCAAGCATACTTTTGGCAATTTCTATATGAATGGAAAAAAAACCAACATGCATGATTCTTGCGATGGGAACAAATGCCCTTGATACTGCGGAACAGAATTCTTTATCAGTATGATAAAAAGCACTACAGGCAGTAATCAACTCCTGATACTCGGACGAACAAAGTTTGTTGTTTCGATTTTCGTGACCATTAACAGCCATTTAAAATCTCCCCTTTCAAATATCCTTTTTTTCTATCATTGTTTCAGAATACACATTTATTATAGCATATTTGGAACATAAAGTAAATGCTTTCTGGAAAAAATCGGAATCTTGTTGTAAAAAGCACAATCAACATTGTGGATATTTCACAACAAAAATAACAACTTCGTTTCCAATTTGTACAAAAAGAACTGCACCGGAAGTTCCGGCGCAGTCGGGGGAATATTTAAAAATCAGAAAGTTGCAAGTTTTACGAGGTATTTCAAGATGGTCATAGCGTCGGAGTCTTCCAGCAATCCATTGTGGTCAACGTCGGCATTTTCAAGGTATTCCGTTTCAATGTCGCCAATTCCAAGGAGATACTGATTCAGGGTCAGAACGTCGATAATACTAACAGCTCCATCTCCGTCAACATCCCCATAAGTTACAGGCTGTTCAGAGGCAGGCTGTGAGGGCTCTGTTGTGGCGTCCGTTGGTTCAGGAATGGGCTGAGCAGGCTCTTCGGTAGTGGGTTCTTCGGTGATTGGTTCAGTTGTTTCCGGTTCGGTGGGGATGGGTTCAGAAGTTTCAGAGAGGAATACCGTATAATTCACACAATATGCAGACTGTCCATTCGAACCCAATTCGACGGTATCGCCATTGTTGAAATTCTTCTGGTAAATGACGAATGTCACATCATTGGAAGATTTCATTGTCATATCTGTTTTCGTGTAACCAGCGAGGAAAGAGGGCATATTCTCTACACGCTCATCCACGGCAACACTCACAAGAATATCTTTTGTCGCCTTGAAATTTGCCGTCAGGGACATATCGCTTTTGGAATCGCAGGCGGTTAAAATCTGTTCAGCCCCCATTAGGGAAGTCGGCATTTCTGTGATGGTGAATGCACGGTCGCCGAAAATCAGTGAATCAACATTGGCATTTTCTGCAAATTTCCAGTCAAAGCCGTTTTCCATGTCGGATACGGTGAGATTTTCGCCCAAAATGCCACTCACGGGAATGCTGTCTTTGCTGAATTTGAAATAGTTCAGGTTCATGAGGTATCCCTCTCCTCCTGTGAACTTGATGTATAAGTTATGCTGTCCCTTAATGGTGGGAATGTTGAAAGAAACATCTTCCCATTTGGAGAAACTGCCACTTCCGGAATAAGAGACACTTGCAACAGGTGTTCCGGTCAGATTATCAAGGTACAATTCCATGGTGCAGGCGTTTCCAGATGCTCTTGCAATGAAGCTGTTTGCACCTTCTTCAAAGTCCAGATATTTGTATAATACATAATCCCCATTCTCAATGAAGCCAATATTCTGAACACCGACAGAATCGGAGGTATCTTCTGAACGGATTCCGGACTGGTCAGAATAATTTTCTGCTTCCATCTGCGTGAATGCAGATGTGTACTCAATGGAGGATGTTTCCGGAGACAATTCCACAATCCCCTCAGGGAATGCATTCACTGTCAAATCGTTGATATAATATTCAATGTTCATGTATCCCATTCCGCAATAATCGCCCTTGTAGTCGGTGGGGTCGTTGGGATTCAGACCACGGAGCACTTCCCATTCATCATCCATGCCGTCATTATCGGCATCGGTGATGGTCTTCTGTGTGACGGCGGAGGGGTATGTATAGGTCACACCGCATTCAATGTGATATTTGTCAATATTGGTCTTGTTGGCATCCGTTGCATCATCATAGGCAGCTGTTCCGGAGAGATTGCCCGTCCCTGTCCGTGCCTCGTAGGCGCATTGCTGGTCAACGGCGGTTCTGGTATTGGAGGAAATGCCATTTCCGGCGAAATCCAATACATGTTCATAGGAGACTTCTGCACTTTCGCAGGTGTCCGCAGTCGATACATTCACACTGTTGACGGTCGTCTGGAAGGAAGTGGAACTTTTAAGAGTATCTTTTGTAATGCCATAATCAGTGGTTAAAGCCGCCTTGATGTCAATACCATTCCAGTTATCAGACGTTACCGTGTCATAAACGGAATTATCCTTATTCAGCATTCTGTTGCCCTGTAAGAATATCTTGAAATTCTGTGGTTTGGTGGTACTGTCAACATTGACATAATGCTTTCCGCCTGTCGTGCCATTGCCCATCTTGAGGGTATTATTGACATAATTCAAGTGACCGATTGTGCCGTATGCCGTCTGATATGCCCAGTTGTAAATAACATTATTAGTGAAGTCGGCAGTCTCTGTTCCTTCGATTTTACCACGGAAATTTCTGGAAACATTGTGAATAATTAAATTGTGGTCGAATGTGCTGTATCCCTTGCCCATCATCAAGCCGAATCCGTGCAATCCCTTCGCATGACCGCCCCATGAATCCGCAGGTCCGATAATGGAGTATTGCACCGTATAATATTCATTGTTTGAATACAAGCCCCATTGTTCGTCAGTCGTCCAGCTCATGGAGCAGTGGTCAATGATGGAGTTTGAACCCTTTGCACCGCCCCAAGCATCATTGCCGGAGCTGGTAGCCTTATATGGACCTGGTCGGGAGCTGACAAAACGACAGATAACATTGTCACCGCTCATGCCCATTTTGTAATTTTTGAGGGTAATTCCTGCACCCCCAGGGGCTGTCTGTCCGGCAATGGTGATATTGCTCTGCACAAGGATATTGCTTGACAGTTCAATTGTACCACTGACATCAAAGACGACAATTCGCCCCGATTTACTGACCGCATCACGGAATGAACCTGTTCCGCTGTCGTTGAGGTTGGTAACATGGTAAACCTCTCCGCCACGTCCGCCGGTTGCATAACGTCCAGCACCGACCGCCCCCGGAAATGCAAGGAGATTTCCTGCGGCACTGACTTTCTGCATTTGCTGTTGATAGACGGATGTGGGAGCAATCGCCATCACAACCGCCAAAAAAGCCGAAATACAGATTTTGATTCTCTTTTTCATAATCGCCAATTCCTTTCATTACGAACATGCTCACATAATTGTGAACAAACTATATCTTAGTTATCATTTTATCATATTTCACATCAAAAATCAATTGCATATTATCGCTTTTTTATTGCATATTGTGTACTGTCTGACATTTCAAAGAATTTTTGGTACAGTGTGAAAAATTGGCTGTGCCGTTGAAATTTGATTGACATATCAGAATAATTGTGCTATAATAGTAGGGTAAGTTATTTTTTTATATAAAGGAGACAAAGAAATGAAATATTCAAAAAACAAGCGTATCATTTCAGCGATGGTATTGGGGGCAATGCTTACCGCACAATGGGGAATGATTTCTGCTAATGCAGAAGACAATCTTCCCTCTTCATTCGATTTAAGGAAAAGTGGTCTTGTCAGCTCCGTAAAGGAGCAGGCGTTATTGTCCTCTCTGGAGGCAGACCGCACCAGCATTGAACCATTTGAAAACTGCTGGGCATTTTCCGCCATCAATGCCATTGAAACCAGTCAGATGAAAAATAATCCCATCATTGACCTTTCCGAATGGCACTTAGCGTATCATATGTACTGCGGAAATTTCGGCTATCCGTCCCCGACGGGGAATGTATTTGATGCTGGAAGTCAGGACGCATTGCAGGAAATGGGAATGCTCACCAGTTGGGTAGGAGCTGTTGACGAAGAAGATTCACCCTATGGGAATTCGGAAATCGTCAATTCCAATCTCACCATGAAAGAGGTTCAGAATCAGTCAAAATACCATGTGACAGATATTTCCCTTTATTCCCCCTCTGACAGGGATGATATCAAATCTGCAATCTACAATGGTCATTCCATCAGTGCAAGATACACACAAAGTCAATATTGCTATAATGAAGAACATCATTCCTATTTTCTCAACTGGGACATTACCGAAAATCAGGAATCTTCCTTGCACAGCATTAGTATTGTGGGATGGGATGACGATTTTCCGGCAGAGTATTTCAATGCGAAACCCTCTCAGAATGGCGCATGGCTCTGTAAAAACAGCTGGGGCACGAACTGGGGCGAATATGGCTATTTCTGGATTTCCTATGATGAAAAACTGAGTGATATTTATTCCGTGGAATCCGAAAAGGCACAGGCGCATATGAATTTATTCCAGCATGATGATTATGGATATTCCGGAATGATGACCGTTTCCAATGCGGAAGATGGTGCATATTCTGCGAATGTTTTCACAGCGAATACCAGTCAATGGGTTTCTTCCGTGATGGTTTACGGAATCCAGCCGGATGATTTCGAAATTTCCGTCTATACCGGAATCACGGATGCAAAAAATCCCACTTCCGGAACGCTTTCAGCTTCCAAGAAAGAATCTTTCCAGAATGCCGGATACCATACCATCACATTGGATAAGCCCATTTTCGTGGAGGGCGGAACGACATTTTCCATTGTTGCCAAAACAAAGGGAAATCGTATCCCCTGCGAACAGGCTTCGCATACAGAGTGGAATAATGCAGACGGTTCAACCAACGTTTCTGACAGCGTTTTCACAATGGAATTATTAAATCGAAATTTTGCAGAAAATCAGAGTTTTTTCAGTGCCAATGGTACGGAATGGACAGATATGTATTCTATCCCTGAAGAAACATATACCTATTCTGCTAATGGGACAGAATCTACTACAAATATGAAATATGGCAATATCTCATTAAAAGCTATCACGCAGGATGCAGGAGTTGTGAACTTCTCCGAAACGGAAAGCCACATCAAAGCCAATACCAACATCACATTGTCTAACCTTGATAATGCTGATATGTATTATTCCCTGAATGGGGCGGATTATGTTAAATATGAAAATCCCATTGTCTTTTATGGCGATATGACCATTACCGCCTATGCTGATACTCCTGACGGACTCAATACGAGCACAACTATGCGTTTTCAGGAGGCTGAACCCATTCTGTCAAGCCTCCTTTGCATTGAGAACGGTCACAGCGAATATGCAACCACAACTGACGAAAAGAATGTTCTCCATTATTACACTGACAAGGGAACAAGAAATATTTCCATCATGCCCATTTCTGACGGCAGTATTTCCTATAGCGGAAATTCCATTGCTTCCGGTGAAATTGCAGAAATTTCCGTCAAGGGCGGTATTGATACCGTGGAATTAACCGTTGCAAAGGACAATCTGACAACCACATATCAGCTCATTGTGGAAGAAGTCGGAGCAGAAGAAGATTTCGAGATTGGCGACGTGGATAAAAGCGGAACAATTGATGCTGTGGATGCTTCCTTGATTTTGATTTATTCCGCCGAGGTCGGAGCTGGTGAAACTCCATCCTATGCAGATGATGACTGGAAAAACCGTGCCAATTTTGACCGCATCGATGATATTAACGCTTCTGATGCCGCCGAAATTCTCATATATGCCGCTAAGATGGGCGCAGGCGAATAAAAGAAAGGATGATGTCAATGCTGGCAAATTATCACACCCATACTGAACGCTGTCACCATGCATGGGGTTCAGACAGAGAATATGTTGAAAAAGCCATTCAGAACGGCATGAAGGTTCTTGGCTTTTCTGACCATTGCCCGTGGGTCTATCCGGATGATTTCGAATCCAATATCAGAATGAAGGCTTCTCAGATAGATGATTATTTCAACAGCCTGACTTCTCTTCGGGATGAGTACAAAAATGACATTACCATTTATATCGGGTTCGAATCAGAATATATTCCGGAGCTGATGGAAGAACAGGAGAAATTATTTTCAGGCTATCCCATTGATTATATGATATTAGGGGAACACTTCATGAAGCGTGAACCCTCTCAATATCTGGGGCAGATTTTTTCAGATGAAACCTTGCTCGAACAATATGTGAATATCTGCATTGAAGGGATGGAGACCGGAAAATATCAATACCTTGCACATCCGGATTTGATGGGCTTTGCCGGTTCACGTGAGATTTACGACAGGCATTATACAAGATTATGCCAATACCTCAAAGAACATGACATTCCCGTTGAAATCAATCTCCTTGGTGTTGTGGAAAACAGACATTATACCAGTCCCCATTTCCTGAAACTCGCCGGAGATATGGGATGTAAGGCAATTATCGGATGTGATGCACATACCCCTGACAGGCTCAACAACCGCACCGCACAGGCAACCTGTCAGAATATGGCAATCATGGCAGGATTGAAATTGATTGACTATCTCCCCGACATGATGCCAAAAGAATAAATCAAAAAACGGCTGAACCATTGGCTCAGCCGTTTGATTTTTTATCTCAATCAGCAGGGAAGATTTACCAGCTTTACGAGAGATTTCAGAATGTTCATAGCATCATCATCAGCAATATTTCCGTCACGATTAACGTCAGCATTTCCAATGCCCTTAGGCGTATCGCCGACACCGAGGAGATACTGATTCAATGTCAGAACGTCCAGAATGCTGACAGAACCGTCGCCGTCAATGTCGCCGTAAGTGGTAACATTACCAGACGGATTTGTGGGCTGTGTTGCAACGGTAGTTGTAGCGACAGTTGTTGTGGTTGCCACTGTGGTAGTAGTTGCCTTTGTTGTGGTGGTGGTAGTAGTGGTTGTTGTTGCCTTGGTAGTTGCAACAGTCTGTACTTCCTGAACGTCCAGAACAGCGGATTCAATGGTTGCAGTTTCAGGCCACCATACCCAGAAGTCAACACTTGACTGACCAGCAGGAACAGTATAGGTGATTGTTGCTGTGCCGTTGCTGACATTTGCAGTCCAGTCAATGGGAGACCATCCACCAGGGGGATTAAATACACCGTTTGTTTCAGTATCGCCGGAATTGGTCTTGATGGTAACAGTCAGTTTTGTTGCACCAGTGGTATCAATTCCCCAATAGGTCTTACCCTCTTCATTCTTCTTTTCAGTAACAGTTGCATCTTTCTTGCCGGAAATAATGGTCGGAGCTTGTGTAGTGGTTGCCTTAGTAGTCTGAACAGGAGTTGTGGACTGTGAAGGAGCAGTTGTTGTTTGGGGTTCATCAGTGGAAGGTGTAGGAGTTACAGTGGAACTAGAGCCGAAGGAATAACCGCTCTTGAATTCAGATGCACTGGAAACAATCTTAGAAGCACCCTTGTCAGAACCGC
>AUXO011516199.1_pt1 | contig 14676 bp, 6 predicted proteins | sample 768731 | NCBI WGS metagenome assembly AUXO01 (sample SAMN02715735, study PRJNA202380) | gut metagenome | biome: sheep rumen | host: Ovis aries | place: New Zealand: Palmerston North | reverse complement strand
AGTTTTACGTCTCCCATACCCATTGCTCTTCCTTTCGAAAGCGCAACAATCAGGAAAAACAATCCACTAACAACCAACATTCCTATAACATATTCATACCAATGTGCGTAGTCAAAACAAACTCTGGCTATTCCCAATACAAATATTGCAATATTAAGTGGAAGTGGTATTTCTTTTGTTCTTTCATCGATTACTGCTAACACGATAAGTACCGACGAACATAAACAAAATAAAATAGTCTCTACTTTCAATCCATTGGCGCAAACAACGCCAATCCACAGTAAGGCATTCAACGCCTCAATCAATGGATACTGAATGGAAATATGCTTCTTACAGTTTCTACACTTACCACCCTGTACTATATAACTAAACAAAGGAATCAGTTCATACCACTGAAGCACATGCCCACAATGCATACAATGTGATCTTTCAACAGCAATGTCTTCCTTAAGTGGAATTCTGAATATACATACATTTAAGAAACTACCGATTACTATTCCAAATAAAAATAATAACACAAATAAAACAATTATTCCGTTAGTTCCTAATAACAATATATCCGACATATCTGCTTCCAAATCATTTTTTCACATTTTTACAGTTAGTATCATTATAGCAAAACTACCAGTGGCTTTCAAGAAGAATATTTGGATATTTAGAACTTTTATTAGTGATTTTCAAACCTCATCAGTAACAATATGCAAAAACAATACATATTATTTATTTTTTATGCGTAAAAAAGCATTAATTTTGTCGATATTCACGCAATATCGAACACAAATATACGCAAAAATCACGAATGAAATGATCCACGATATATATATTATAGGACTATATCTGTTAAACAATGTTACTTTTATATTTCCATCAGCATTGGATTTAAAGCAAACTGTACCTCTCTCACTCATCCATGTTTGAACTTCACTATCATTAATTAAAACATGTGTAGTCGTATACCAATGCGCCGGGATCTCCACAACATCATCTTTCGTTACCCCTTCTATGGTAGAGTATTGATATGTTCCACTTTTCGAAGTGTAATGACTTGAATCAACTCTCACATTTGACAAATAATAAGCATTCTCATCCAAATCCTCTCCAGTGCTTATAAAATTATAAAAGTAAGCAGAAGGTGTATAATCAAAGTTACCTTCGTGATTATCAATTATATATTCATCTGTCAGAACAGAATTTACATCTTTATTCAATCTTAATACCGATAAAAATGTCAGACCAACACACAAAACGCAAGAAGTTATCAAAAACAACTTTTTACTCTTTTCTTTTTCAACTGAAGAAAAAGAAACCATTAAACTAAGTACAGCATACAATGTAGCATAAGCATTAAGACGCCACGGGAATTGTATCTGACTAACAATTGGAACATTAGCCAAAGTTCCCCAAGGCACAATAGAACATGTTAAAGCAATAAAAACAATGCTAATTGTGCTTAAAAAAAGAACTAATTTCTCCCTTTTTTTATTTTTATCTCTGCTAATCAATACAGCATTAAACACAAATATAACAAAAACCATTAATCCAACGCCATGAGCAGTCGGCATATTAAAAATAGAATTTATTAAAATTGTTACAATTGAATCTGTATTTTCTAAGAATTGTGATGCATATCCCGACGGGCATTTCAAATCATTTAATGAATTAATTAATAAAATAGGTACTAGTACTCCACTAGCTGTTAAAACCGAACAAAATGTCGCTATAACAAAATATTTTACTCTATTTTTTTTATTATTTGCCTTAAGCAATAGGACAATTCCTGCTATTCCCACTATTATGCTTGTCATCATAAGCGATAACAAATGTGTATAAGCAATCAAAATCATGCCAATGTACAACATCTGCCACTTCTTATAGTCTTTTATAAAAATGTTATATACTCCAAGAACAACAATAGGCAAAAATGCGAGCGAAATTGTCTCTCCAAGTGCAACACGTCTGTAAACATCTGCAAATCTATACGCCGAAAAAGTATATACAACAGCACAAACAAATGAATTCATATTATCATTACATATTTTTCTAAAGCAAAAAAAAGCAATATACAAAGTTGCTATTGTCAAAATTACTGTATAGATATTAAAAGCAACAATAAGCCTTCCGCAAATTTTATATATAATCCACATAGGATACATGGTTATCCAAGGATAAAATACATTAACCATAGTTCCAAATCGCATACCTACATTAAGATTGACAGGCGATGTCCAAACATTTTCAAGTCCTATCAGTCTATTAAGATGGAATTCCGCATCTTCTGGATAACAGTAAGGAAAGTCTGCTCTAAACAATCTAGGTATGTAATATATTATTCCCAAAAGAAACATAATAGAAAGATAAATTAATACTTCTTTATTTTCCGACTTATTCTTCATAAGCGCTCCCATTTCAAATTCAATCCTCAACTCTTTTATCTTTTCTAGTCACAATGACCAGTAAACCACAAGAAATAAGACCGACTACGAACATAATTAATCCTGTAGTTATGCTACGATCATAATACTTTAACACTACTTCATGATTACCCTTATCAATCTTTGCACCCACGAATGCATTATCGAGGAGAGACAATTTATCAACTTCCTTTCCATCAACATAAATTCTCCATCCATCCTCGTATGGAATCGAAGTAAAAAGAACATAATCATTTTCTACATTGATGGTTCCACGCATATACCCATCTCTATATTCTTCTATATTAAATCCATTACTATTTAACTTTTCATGAATATATGGCAAAAGTTCCTCATTTGATCCATAGAAATACGCCTGATCTATCAAAGCCCATGGCAATCTGTCTCCACCCATAACTATGTATATGTAACTATCATCTTCTGCCGTCTCTACAATATGCGGAGAAAACAGGAAGGAATCCATAATTAGAGGTCCAACCTCCATATTGCTATTTACAACAACTGGAGAATCTCCCGCTTCCATAACAAATGGCGTAGTAAAATAAGCATACTCTATTCTTTCTTCATTATTATAAAATAATACATATCCCTGTTCGTTAGTATCATCAAGTCTAAAAGTAGGATATTCGCCAGACTCATCATAATAAGCATTATAATAATCAATCTCTACACCGTCTCCCACATTATAGAAATATTCAATCTCTTCCCCCATCATCGCACTAAGAAGTTTATTTTGATTCGCAAAAGGATTCTTATCATCCGAAAAGCTCAGTTTTTCAATATCTGCAGAAACCATATATCCCACAGGTAAATAATAATCAAATTCTTCATAATACGATTTATCCACTATATTATTCCACGAACTGGACACAATATTATATTTTTCCCCCATAAGCATACGAGTAATTTCCGTCGATCCCATATCTCTGTGAGTAAGTGCACTGGACACATATCCAAGTCGTCCTAATGTTTTTCGTAAATTTTGATTCTGATAAGATGAGAAAAGACCAACACTTTTATAATTGTATTTCATAGAATCATTACAATATAAAGAGTTTGGACTATATATTCTATACCAAGATTCATCCTCTTTATTTAAAGATTTTATTGCATCCTTTATTTGATTATTATAAAAGAAATAAACTTCCGTCTCTTCTGATTTAACTTTACCATTTATATTTTCATATGCCAAAGCATTAACACAAAGTTCAGCAACAACTAATCCAATAATTATACGTTCAAATGTTGATTTTTTCTCATTCTTTATCATAACGTATATTAAATACGCATAAACAAGCAAAAAAACAATATTAATAATCAAATATTTCAAATCAATCTTTGCAATATAATCGTATATTTGTACTTGAACAAAGCTATATATCACATAAACCACTGCATATAAACTACCAACAGTCAAAACTTTCTTTTTATTAATATACTGAATTTCTCTTAAACCATATCCAGCAAAACAAAGAATCAAAAACTCAATCAAGTAGGAATATCTGAAATTATAACTATCAGGAGTATCAAAGCAATGAAGAAAAATATAAGCAATAGGAATCAAACTGGCCAAAATATACAATCCCAATATTAAAGCAGCAAGGATCTTATCTTTTTTTCTGATATTCTTGTTAAGAAAAAAGAATGTTATTAGCAAAACAGAAATCAAACCACAATATATATACGGAAATCTTCCCATCTCTCTTCCGCTCGTCTGACCAACAAACAACTGGACAAAAATATCCATTATATTCAGATGAAGTCCCATAAAAGCAGAACTATCTTCTACTCTGCTTCCCAAAAACGCTTTTGCTGTTGGATATAAAACCGGAGCAGAAATACATGCTGCAGAAAAAGAAATCAAGATAAAAACAAACAATCTTTTAACCTTTTCTTTCAAAGAACTACTGCTGTCTCTAATTAACAAAAGAGCAAGTGTAACTGCCGAAAAAATCCCAATAGTATATCCGGAGTAAAAATTTACTATAAAAATATATGCATATGCCAATACAAGCAAATAGTACTTTTTTCTTCCAATTGACAAATCAATTATTAATCCAACAATAATCGGAAGCATATATAATCCATCAAACCAAATCATATTTGCATAATATGCCATTGAAAATCCGCCAAGCGCATAAGAAATTGCAAATAAAACACTAAAGCCGGACTCAACTTTGATATGTTTTCTAATAAACCAGTTAAATGTAAATGCAGATAAAGCTAGTTTCCCAAACGTTACAAGAAATGATAGTAAATCAATATTAATATTCAAAGCATATATGAGTGTAAACGGACTAAAGCATGAATAAAATGCATATAAAGGAAGCGTATCACTTCCCATTGATACCTCCCATGAATAAACAATATTATGATCTACAAATAATTGCCTTAGAAACAATTTTGCGATAGAACTATACTGCGCAGCAAGATCGGCATGCATAAAAGTATACTCACCAAATAATCTATTTCTTAATACAAAAACAAATATACCAACTAGAAATACAATTCCAGCTGAAACACTCCCATATTTTAATGTTTTATTTTTACATATGTTCATTAAAGATCCCCTTCTAATTTACCCTCTTTAATCAAAACCTTCTTTTTTAAATCCAAATAGAATACTACACTCGCAAAAGCAAGGCCAACCAAAGATATAACTCCACCTTTCATCGCCCACCTGTCTGTATATTTCAACACAACTTCATGACTACCATAAGGCACCTGTACACCCATAAAAGTATTATCAACAAGTGGTATAATACTCTTCTTTTCTCCATCTATATACAAATCCCATCCATCTTCATACGGAATCGAAGTAAACAGAATATCTTTGTCTTCACCAGATGTAACAATTGCTTTGACAAATCCATCTTTAAATTCTTTAATATCCACTGTATTTATAGACAAAATATTATAAGCTCTATTCAATTCATCTTTATCCGCCCCATAAAAATATGCTGTCTTAAAATAATAATTGTTAGAAGAGCCTTGGTCCATATATATATATATTTCTGTCTCTGTTTCTGATTCACCCATTTTAACAATTCTAGGTTCTGACAAATATGTCGTCCAGAACTCCCACTCTGTACCATATGGCTTATCAAGAATCATTGGACTATCAGAATAAGCATATGAGTCTAACATTTCAAAATAAGCATACTTACTTTCAAAAGTCGTATCATAAAACCTAATAGAAGCAATTTCAATATTTTCATCTTCTTTTTCGAATCCTACAACATCTTCTCCATCATATATTCCATTGCCAATAAGCATATTATCACATTCAATCTCTACATTGTTTCCTGAATTATAGAAAAAAGTAATAGTTTCACCGCAAAGAGATGATAGCAAAGCATTCTGATTATCGAAAGGATTATTTGAATTGCACGTACTATAACTGATAATATCATTAGATGACATAAAACAAATTGGTAATGCACCATTTGTATGATATTCCGGAACAATATTGGTATTAAAATTATTATTATTGACAATATAATTCTGTCCTAAAATCATCCTCATTAATGGTGTCGAGCCATCATCTGATATCATCAAATAGTTTGTTCTATATCCTAACTTTCTCATTGTTATAGTTCTAACAGGATCTAATATGGACGAAAAAGAATTTACACCTCTAAATCCCATCATCTGAGAGCTATTAAAAATATATACTTTTGGCATATATACTCTTACAACATCTTGTTCTTTTTTTAACTCACTAATAATTTCAACTTGTTCATTAAAACAACGATCAAAACTCTCTTTTTTTTCAGGTATTCTATACACATTTACAAATAATAATCCATTAATAACAACTTCTACAAGCATTAATAATCCTAGAATCATCATCTTTGATTCTGTTTTTTGTGTATATAGCAAAACAAGTAAATAAACAATCAAAAAAATAACATTAATAAGAATAACAGTAAATGTATCAAAAAATTTATTAACAGTATATAAGTTTCGTTGAATATGGCTATATACAATTATAAATACCAATAAAAAACCTGTAACAAAAACAAAACCTTTTTTCTTTATATCATTAATCTTACTTAAACTTATAGCACTCATAAGAAGAACAGTCGCCGATAATAAGTAAGCATATCTATGACCTAAATTATCAGGATAGTTAAAAGCATGAATAAATTTGTACCCTGGTATTGTTGTTGCACACACTGCAAGAAAAGCTATTATACTTCCAAATATTATTTTATATTTTTTATCTATATTTTTGCAAAAGAAAAACATTATGCCAAAAATTAAAGGCAATAATCCAACATATATATACGGAAAATTACCTACCTCGTCTACAGCTTGTCCTAAAAACATTTGTTTCAACAAATCAAATCCATTAATTATATCCGACTCAAAAGTTCTTTCTTCTGGCGAAGCATATTTTATAACAGCAATAGCAGTTGGCAATAAAATAATCGCCGAAATCATTCCTGACAACGTTACATACATAATGTATTTTACAAGCATTTTTATTTTTACACTGATTTTTTTATTATTAAAAACAAATAAAAACAAAACAAAAAACAAAAAAGAATATATTCCTACTATATATCCGGTATAGAAATTAAATATAAACAATAATGAATATGCAATTATTAGAAAGGGATTACTGCCATTCTCAAGCATTTTCAAAATACAAATAAGAATAATTGGAAGAAGGTATATTCCATCCTGCCATATTGTAACAAAATAATATGCAATATTAAAACCGCAAAGAGCATAGCACACAGCTAGAACCACTGATATGGTGTTCTTTCTGCAGCTCATCTTTTCGCATAAAATTTGAAAGAAAAAAGCACCTAATGACAATTTACCAAACACAATAAGAAAGCCCTGAAAATTAATATCCACTGGCAAAAGATAAATTAGATTAAATGGATTAAAACAATTATAGAATGCGTAAACTGGAATTGTACCACTACCCATCGCAAAGTCAAATGAATAAAAAATATTATGATTACAAAACAATTGCCTCAAAAACATCTTTGCAAAAGGAATCATTTGATTAAGCATATCAGAATGAACAAATGTATATTTGCCCATTAGCAACCTTCCATTTAAACAAAAAATAAGGAATCCCAGCACATATGTAATCAAATATGCAAGGAAAGAAAGTTTATATTTATTTATTACTTTATCTTTAATCTCTTTCACTTTTTGATATAACATCCTATTCCATCATAATTCTATAAATTTTAATTTCTTTTGCAAATATGTAATCAGTTCCCACATATTCAACTGAACAAACTCCATTTAGACTTTCATAATAATCCACAACTTCAGATTCATATTTACCAAGCGGATCTATTTCCTTATCAAGTTCCGTTCTCTCATAATCATCAGGCAGAATATAATTTTGATCAACAAATAAATATATAGGATTATCTCTATGCATTTTTAAATCATACTCTTCACTCTCAAATGTTTTAAATGTTGTTGTAAAATACTGATTTGTATCTCCAATCTCACATGTAAATGAATTCAATTGCCACAAAGCACTTAGCAATAATACAACATCCGCATCTTCTTCAAGATCATCAAAAGTCGTACCAAATGATGGATAATCAAAATAATATACTTTATTATTTCTGGCATTACTCCAAATAATACATATCAGAGCAATAATTAAAACAAAACATGTTACAACTGTTTTCTTGTTAATTATTAACTTAAATACATAATAAAATGATGAAATAACCATCACAACAACTGCTGGGTACATTATAAACATATATCTGTCACTATACCACTGCATCAAAAAAACGCTAACTCTGCAAGAAAGAATATAAGTCATAAATATAGACGCAAACAATATAGATACTATTCCGAATTGAAAATACTTACTCTTTTCTTTTGTTTCTTTCAAAAATATTATAATTTTATCTATTAGTCTTTTAAACCACTTTTCTTTTCTAAAAACAAAGCAAACTGGAATCAAAAAGAACAAGAAAACAATTCCAGCATAGCCACAGTATACAAGAGTTGGCTTAGCCCACGGACTAGTGTGTATACCAAACAAATCTGATGTAAGATAATACCATAAAATTCTGAACTGCATTGGTTGTGGATACATTGCCTGAGAATATGGATACACCTCAGTAGACTGAAAAGTATGTGTAGCCGTTGATGGGAAAGTTAAAAAAGATAGTAATACTGGAATTGCGCAACTTAACCCATGGCAAAAGAATAATTTCCAATTTCTTGAAAAAAAATAGTATAAAGTATAACAGATTGTGATTCCAAAAGCATAGACTAAAAATAGGTGTAATGTATAGGCTCCCATAAAGCAAGACACAAAAATAGCCACAAGTAATAAATAGTTTTCCTTGTTATTACTATTTCGCCTGTTTTCAAATAGTACAAATGAAAAATAGGTAAAAACAATTGCTAGGCAAGTAGCCATAGAATACATTCTTAGATAAATTGTTGTATTAAGTGCGCCAACACTAAATCCATACAATAGAACAGATGCTATAGCAGCAATTTTTGAACCACGTGTAATCCTTTCAACCAACAAGTATAAAAAAACTTGTCCGACTGCAAATGAAACAATATTTATAATAAACCCATACCATTTAGAAAAAGTTCCTGGAAATAAAGAACATATGGTATGTAAAATATAGTATTGAAGCGGCGGATTAAGATCTGCGGCCGAATTATTATAAACCGATTTATAACTAAATCTATGTTCAGGTTCAACTGTTATTCTTTCCCAAAGAGAAATAGAATCACTCCATTCACCATCTACAAACTGTCCATTATTAATAGTCTCGCTTCCTACTGAATAGTTATTAGCAAATGTATAATGAGACAATTCATCCGAATGATATCCCACTTTATGCACGCCAAAAATATATGTGATATAAACCATTTGGACTAATATTATAAACACTAACAAAAATAATATTTTTAAATTATTCTTCTCTTTATTCATTTACTATTTAATCCTTTTGCCACCTTTTTTATTATTTAGCAAAACAAAATATGTAACAAAAGCCATAGTTCCTAATAGAGACAATATAAATCCAACCCCTACGCCTTTGGCTCTATATTTTAATTCTATCACATGTTTTCCTTTGTTCAAAGATGGAATTCCAATGAATGCCTCGTCTATAATAGGAACAATTTCACCAGGTTCTCCATCTATTTTTACAGTCCATCCGGGATCAAACGGAATTGATGTCATTACTGTGTTATAATTTCCCGTAACATTTACAATGCCTCTTACATAACCGTCATCAATTTCTTCTATCGATACAACGCCATTTGACAGTATGTTATAGGCTTCTTGACAATATTTATTATTTAAGGAATAGATATAATAGTCTTTTATATACTGCTTCTCATAATCACCCTGAATAATTTCTACAACTTGATTATCTCCAACTAATTCAAACGGCTTTATATAACTTACAGATAAAACTCCTGAGTCGCTGTAGATATTTTCACGTCCATAATTCAGCAAATATGAATCATAATCTAAAATAGATTTTTCATTCACGAAATAAATATAAGCATCTTCATCTCCATCATAAACAAAGTCTATGCTTCCACACTCTCCAGTATTTCCACTAACCAAATATCTATCCTCAAGTTCTACAAAACTTATACCATTCTCAGTAATCTTAACTTCATTTCTGTTTATTTCTTCAAATGGGCATACATCGAATCCAACCATAGTGCTCAATAATTTATTATTATTAATAAATGCATTTTCAGAATCAAATTTAAAATCCAGTATATTATCATCTACTAGATATGCCAAACCTAATGAATCGTCTACTGTATTAATTAAAGGATATGAATCAGCCATTTCAATAAATGAAGGAACTTTCCCTTCAATCTCATATTCAACTCCCAATAGCATGTTACTTATTTGGGTACTTCCATAAGGCTCAAGAACTCTTGGCGAAGTATATATACCAATTTTAGATAAAGCCTTTCTAACTTTTGGATTTTCTGCACTACCGAAATCATTCATTCCATTATAACCGAAAAATGTATCAGAATTATCTATTACGTCTCCATAATAGTTTACTCTATAGAATCCCTTTGTTTGATTCAATTTATCACTAACATATTTCATATTATCTTCCCAGCCATAATAAATATATTCAGGCGTAGAAGGAAGAAATCTGCTGTCTCTATAAAATGAGCTATAACCATTCATTATCAATTCAAAGCATACAACCATTATTAGTATAAATAATAAATTTTTGTTATTATTTTTATTCTTATAAGCTATTAGAAGTAAAACCCATAGCATAATAAAAGCGAAATTAATCACCATAAACAGAAGCATATAATCAACTGCATCCGTTTTGTTTATTAAATAGCAAAAAATAATATAATATATGCATTCAATAACTCCAGAATAAATAATAACTTTTTTATTAATTAATTTAATATTTTCAAAAGTAATAACACTAATAACGCAAACAATAAATGACATAATAAACGAAAACCTATTATACCACCCGTCAGGTGCATCAAAAGCATGCCACAATATATATAATGGTTTAATTATGAATGACATAGTAATAATTATTAAAAGCATTCCATATAGAAATTTCTTTTCTTTATCAACCTTTACACTTATAAAAAAGACCGGAATCAATACCACGCAAATAACACCACAGTATACGTTCGGAGAAATACTCTCAAATCCATTGTTTTGTCCTATAAACATTTGATAAAAAACATTCAGGATATTGTGATTAATCAAGTAATAATTTGTTCCGTCATCAGGATTATTATTAATCAGAAAAAACAATACTGGCATCCAAGAAGCCGCTGTTATCATCACACTTATTATTACTGATAATACATAACGAAAAAATATTTGAATACTATTTCTAAATTTATGCGTTATAACCAAGGTAAAAATATATATAAAAGAAAACAATCCTAATATATATCCCATGTAGAAATTAGAAACAAACAAATAAACAAAAGATAAAACCAAGTAGTATATTTTTCCAGTTTCAATCATTTTATGTATAGATAAAAGCATAATTGGAAGAATATATAAAGCATCTAACCAAATAATATTAACAATATTGTAGGAAACTTGAAAAGCGCAAAGACTATAGCATATTGAGAAAAGAACTGAGTTAAGATTATTAATTTTTAGCACATGTTTAGAATATAATTGAAAAGAAAGTGCAGCAAGTCCAACTTTAAGTATTATTACTAAAGCAGTAACTTTATTAACATCAACCTTATAGAATATTAAATATACTATATTCAATGGACTAAAAGCATAATATGCATTATATAATGCAGTATTCATTCCCAAAGAATGAGTCCAAGAATAATAAATGCTCTGTCCAGTTAAAACATCTCTGCATAATTCTCTAATTGCTGGCACATAATTTTCCCAAAGATCGCCTACCATAAGGCAGTACTTTCCTGTACTAAGCATTCCTGAATATGACAGAATCAGAAACATAGATAGTGAAGCAATAACAAAAGAAAGAAAATAATATTTTTGATCAAAAAAATTAAATATTGTTTTTTGGGTTATTTTCATCTTGCAAATCACCTATATCTAATCTTCTTCTATATTTATTACAAACTAGCAATATAAATATAAATATACCAATTAGCGACATTATAGCACCTCTTCTCAGCCATTTATCTTTATATTTAAACTCTATGAAATGTTCACCATTTGGCACTTCAACTGCAAGAAATGAATCATCCAAAAGTGAAATTGACTTATATTTCTCTCCATCTATATATATATTCCAGTTGTTATCAAAAGGAATAGACGTAAACAAAATATTATTATTATCAAATGATACAACCTTTCCGGATACATAGCCATCTTCAAATACATCTACTTCCATCGCATTATTCAGCAAACCATTATATATATCTTCAAAATCTTCCGATTTTTCTCCATAGAAATATGCTTTATTAAAATAATATTCTGGAGTGGTTTTTTCATCAAGAACAACATAACCAAAAGACTTATTATCATAGTGTGCCATATTAACTATATGAGGCATTGATATGTATGAAGTATCAAAGTTATTCCTATATCCATCTAAACTATCCGTCACAATTGGGCTATTAGAATACATATACGAATCCTGCATATCAAAATAGCAATAATCACTTTCACCTAATTCATCCAGAAACTCAATATATCCGTATTCATTATTAGGATTATCTAAATAATATAATACAACCTCTTGATTATTATACATTCCACTATCAATTATAACATTGTTATAATTGATTAGAACATTGGAACCAGTATTATAATAATAATCTATTTCTTTTCCTAACAATCCACTCAGCACAATATTCATATTTTCAAATGGATTACTTGATAAAGTAACATCTTTTATTTTATTATTAGCCATATATGCAATCGGAAGTGACTTTTTATCTACTATATATGGCTCATCTAAACCCATTCCCAAATCATTTGTGACAAGAATATAATCTACACCTAATAACATATTTGATATATCTGTGTATCCCATATCTTTAATTTCTAAATCGCTTGCTGCGTAGCCTAGTTTTCTCAGAGTTCTCCTCAAATTCGAATTAGTAAATGAAGAAAAAACGTTAACCGATCTGTATCCAATCAATTGAGAATTATTATATGTAATAGAACTAGGCATTGATAATCTGGTATACCGATCACCTACACTTTCGACTAATTTTTTTTCTTCATTATAATAATAGTCAAATATCATTTTATTTTCAGTAATAGAAAAATCAATCATACCATTTAAATATAAGGCATTAATCATTAATTCTAAAATGTAAAAAAGGGAAATAAGCGCTATAAATGTCTTTTTAATCTTTTTCTTATAATAAAAAATTAACATATACAACAGTATAAATAATATATTCACAACAAGAATAGATATATTCATTCCACTTTCCAATTTGCAAAACTTGCTTATAAACACAAAATATAATACGAAATATATAATATACGCAAAAGCTATTATCAAAATTTGCTTTATGCTTAATTCTTTAAAATAATCTATATTTTCTAAAATAAGCAATAGCATTACAAATGATATGATATATCCAAATCTATATCCAAAATTATCCGGATTGTTAAAAGCATGAATAAACATATATCCTGGCGTTGTCAATGAAAATATAGTTAAAATAAACATAATAATTCCATATATTATTTTTTTTGATTTTTTTATTTCTGAATTAATAAAAAACAAGGGAATATTGATAAATGGCAAAATACCACAATATATATATGGTACTAAACCTTTTTCTTCATCAACAACATACTGTCCTATATATAATTGTTTAAAAAAATCGAAAGCATTGATAGAAATTTTCGAAAAAGAAGAAGCTTCAGAGTTATCATTTGTTATTAATACAATAGCAGTTGGTAATAAAACAATTGATGAAATAAATATTGCAATAATAACATATATTACGTAGGTTAAAAATAATTTATACTTTTCCTTCCAATCATTTTTGGAGGCAACCAACCAAAGTACAAACAATATAAACGTAAAAATACCAACAACATACCCTGAATAAAAATTACAAATAAATAAATAAGAATAAGTAATAATTAACCAAAGTGAAGTTTTATGATTAATTAACCTAAATAACAAAATTACGATAATTGGAAGTAAATAGATTCCATCTTGCCATATTATTGCAAAATAATATGCAATGTTAAAGGAACAATAAGCATATCCACATGAAATAACAACAGTAAACATATTATTCTTTTTATAAACAATACGGCACAACTCAGAAAAGCAAAAAGCAGCAAATGCCAATTTAGAGATAACAAGCAAAAAAGCTTGAAAATCAAGTTTTAATGGCAATAATAATATTATATTAAAAACGCTAAAACAAGTTCCATTAGTATATACTGGAATCGTATTCCCACCAAGGCCATACGAAAAAGAATAATCCAGACTTTGTCCACTCAAAAGATGTCTAACAAACATTTTAAGAACAGGAATCATCTGAGATTGTAAATCAGAGTGCATAAACATATAATTACTAGAATTTAGTAAACCTCTAGATATATATATAATGATCCCTATAATAAAAGCAACAAGCAATGTTAATAAAGAATATTTCATTTTAATTATCATTTTTTTTATTTTAGACATCATTATCTCCATTTACAGTAAAGTAAAAAAGGCGGATACAAATCCGCCTTTTTTAGTAGAATTATCACATTAAATTAGTCAACATAGATAATTGAACCAGA
>AUXO014986633.1_pt1 | contig 14679 bp, 10 predicted proteins | sample 768731 | NCBI WGS metagenome assembly AUXO01 (sample SAMN02715735, study PRJNA202380) | gut metagenome | biome: sheep rumen | host: Ovis aries | place: New Zealand: Palmerston North | reverse complement strand
CTGCCACCTCATCTGATACATCACAGATAATCTGATGAACTCCCTCAGGGACTGCATCAGCTCTGTTTCCTCGATTCAGAAGCCATACCTCCCACATCGGATCAGCCGCCAGTTTTTTCACTATCGCTGTACTTATCGTTCCTGTTCCACCAATAAATAAAGCTTTCATATTCTCCTCCTTATACCATCATCTCATAAATCTTCCTGCAATCCTCTGCGTCAAATGTTACAAAGCCCGATATAGTTTCCTGTCTTCCATCGCCGTAGCAAAGTGTATCAACCAGCTTCGGAATATCCTCAGCCTTTGCGCCCAGCTCTTCAAAGTTCTTAGGCATACCTATGGATATAAGGAAGTTTCTGAAGGCTTCGATTCCTTCAAGTGCCGTAACCTCAGGGTGATCAAAATCCATCTGGCAGCTGCTAAACAGATTTTCTTATAGACCAGAGATACCTTCTCATTTTTCTTGAAGCATTAACTACATCTGAATCGGCAGGATCACCACGGAACCTGACTCTTCTGTAATTATCCAGAAGCTGCTCAAGTTCCTCTTTTTTTTCTGCATCCATTTTCTCTTCCAGCTTATCCCTTCCACGAAGAGAGAATATATCAAAGATATGCTTCATATTGAGCTTAAGTCTATCCTCATCACTCATCATTCTGTATCTGATATATCTTATCAAAACGACTATAACCAGTATTGCAAAAAGAGCTGCAAGCATCAGAATTATATACCATGCTATTTTTCTGAATGTCGAAACAGCCTCTTTTCCGGAGCTGCTTCCAACACTGTCCGAAACAGGTATATCTACCTCATGATACCCTTCCTCAGCATCTCCCCTAGACGCCTCATCTTCCTTCTTTTCAAAACGCTTATCATACTTATCGCGATTATAATCCTTGCCCAGTCCCCAGGTGGTATCATCTGCGCTTAGGTATCTAACTGTCGGTTCAAACGGAACCCAGCCATAACCACTGATATAAGCCTCCGGCCAAGCATGAGCTTCAGAACCGAGAACCGCTGACGAATCCGTCTCATCATGCTTGTATCCTATACTGAACTTTGCCGGAATTCCCGAAGCTCTGAGCATCAGAACCATAGCAGATGCATAATGTATACAATATCCCTTCTGAGTATCAAACAGGAAATCATCTATATAGTTCTCACTGTCAGAAAGATCTACAGACTTGCTGTATTCATACTGTCGCAGATACTCTTCTATCCTGCAGGCCTTCTCATAGTCTGTTTCCGCTCCTTCTGTGATTTCCTCTGTCAGGCTGACTATACGATCTGTTGCCATAGAGGTATCCAGATATTTCGTCATATCCTTTTCCCTGAGAGCGTCCTCGTACTCCTCAGGGCTTAAGAATCTGTCAAGGTCGATACTATATACATCTCTCGTATACTCAGCTATCGTCTCATAGTTTTCGTAGTCATAATCCTCCTGCTTCATCAGCTTTTTAAAGTACGGACTTCCGTAATCAATCAGCATATAGGATATATGATAATTATAGCCTCTCTTTTTCTTTCCCTTAAGATTTGATTTTGATATCTCCAGACTGGAAAGAGGCATAATTGTATCCTCAGTCCTGATGTACTTATATGTCACATCAGAGGTTACAACTCTTGAGAAAAATGCAGCCTCATACTTGTTGTAATCATTATGATACATAGCATTCAGATACAGAGCAAGCCACGAGGTATCAAGCTTATCCTTTACCTCTTCTTCTGAGAATCCTGTTTTATCAAGATATGTATAGCTTCTTCCCTTCAGATATATAGTAGTATCCCTGACACCTTCCGGATTTACAAACTCAACCTCCTCTCTGTCATAATCGGTCACACTTCCCGAAACCTTTCCCGATTCTGAATAACCCGAGTAGTCTCCTCCGGAAAAACCAAGTCCCTCAAAGAAATAAACCACCTCATCCGAAACCCTGCCGCATACATTCTTGACAGACTGAATAGCTCCCCTTAATAACGGCCACTGGTAAGGTTCATCCTTTATAGGCGTGAACAAAGTGACAAGAGCTATTATGAGCGGAACTGCGGCAAAATATCTGATATCCTTTTTTAGAAGCACTGATATAGAATAAAAACCAAGTGCAACAAAACATATAGCTGCGTACCTCGGATCGCTATTTGAATTAAACTGCCACAGAACAAAAATGGTAACTGTAGTTATAATCCAGCCAAAACGCCCGATTCTTTTATCACGAAGTACATATATAAGAAGCATGGTTCCCAGAGCAGCCAATATATTTATGATCAGCACCTTGTCCCGAAACATAACTGACATTACTGTAGCTACCGCGATACAAATAACTATATCCAGCTTCTCGTTATAGATGAGTTTTATAATTATTGATAGATTGATAAAGACTACGAAATAACACAAAAAGAAGCCCATAACAAAGTCCTTCAGACCGGCATGCAGAAGAAGCCCTCCTACTACCAGCGAAAGTGCTATGTAGATGGGAAATACCATAAAGAATTCAATTGTAGCTTTCTTTCTGGTTAACATAACTTTTTAATCCGTTCTCCTCATAATAATAGGCAACTGCCCCTTCAGCTTTTGCAGCTGCCGCTATAAGCTTATCCTCAGCATCCGAAGGTATCTCTTTACCTATCGCTCCAAACTCAGTAAGCTTCTCCATATAGAACACTCTGAAGCTGTCGTAGCCCTCGATCAGATATGTTTTTACACCTCCACTGTAATAGATAAAATTTACGGGCTTACTCTGTCTCGCAAACAGATTTGCTATTGATACTATATATTCCAGCATATAATCATGCTTCTCAATGGTCGTATCCCTATCAGGTATTATTACAACAGTTAGCATCTCTGATTCCTGTTTGTCCGGAATTCTGACATAGACTTCTCCGGTTCTCGCGTAATTCTTCCAGTGTACTGTGTTAAGAGGATCTCCCTCTGCATACTTCCTGAGTTCATTTCCGGGAGCTATATCATCCTTATCTAGTCTGAACAGCTGTCTCCTGCCTGCTATTTCCTCAAACAGGCGGTTTATTTTCGCTACGGCAATATCCGTAATAACCGGTAATACATGTATCCTAAGCGGAGATGGTATATCATACTCCATGCTCATCAGGCCGAACATATCTGCTATTTTTATTCTGCTTATTCCTTCAACATATTCTCCCGCATACTTACATGATATCTTCGTATCAATCTCCCTGTTTTCGCCCGGTAGAAAGCTGTAAGTCTCTTCAGTAAAATTACTCTCAAATTCCGTAATCTTCTTATCCATAATGAGATTAATCGAACCAATAGGAAACATACCGGAATTCTCGATTGTAATCTGGCAGGGAACAGCAGTATTTTTATAAAGCAGTCTTCCGTTTACGTCCTGATAGATTCTGAGCACCTTTCTTGTATAAAGCAGCTGGATAAATGCTATCGGTATATATAAGACAACACTAAAAAACAGGACATAAGAAAAACCTCCTCCACGGTTTGTGACAAGCACTGCCGATGCTATCAGCAGTGCCAGATAAACGATTCGGGGAACTCGGTTTCTTAGTCCCATTTTCTTTTTATTCGCGTTTTCTTTTTTCCTTTTTTTCTCGGTATTATTACTTTTAGACTTCAACTGATCATACCTGTATTACATACTTTATTTTTAAACTGGGCGTTTAATCTTATCTACCACCCTGCTTATCAACTGTTCTCCTGTGTACTTGTCCATACGCGCCTTAGCAGTAAGAACCATACGGTGAGGAAGAACAACTCTGGACATATCTATAACATCCTCAGGAATAACATAATCCCTGCCGGTTATATATGCATTTGCCTTTGACGCCATCAAGAGATCAAGACTCGCTCTCGGACTCAGTCCATATTCCAGTTCATCCATGCTTCTGGTTGAGTCAACTATACTTAGTGCATATTCTATGACTTCATCCTTAATGATAACATCTCTAACCTCTTTCTTCATCTGAACTATATCCTCTGACTTAAGAACAGGTGAAACATTACCACTCATTTTTCCACTGAGATAGTTCTTCGCAAGTTCCATCTGCATGCTACTGTCTGGATAACCAAGACTGATTTTCACCATAAAACGATCGAGCTCTGCCTCCGGCAGCGGATATGTACCAATCTGTTCAGTCGGATTCTGGGTCGCAATGACCATAAAAAGTTCAGGAAGGTTATATGTTGTTCCATCGATTGTAACCTGTCTCTCTTCCATAGCCTCAAGCAGAGCCGACTGTGTTCTCGGTGGTGTTCTGTTTATCTCATCAGCAAGAATTATCTGATTATGAATTGGTCCCTTTACAACTCTGAATTCAGACTTAGCCGCATCGAAAATAGTGGTTCCTACTACATCTGTCGGAAGCGTGTCAGGTGTAAACTGTATTCTTCCGAAATCAGCCTCAACAGACATGGCAACCGTCTTGGCAAGCGTTGTTTTTCCCACTCCCGGAACATCCTCTATAAGAACATGACCATCAGCCAGAAGTGCAGTTATGAGATTCTTTATAACTTTTTCTTTTCCAACAAATCTACCTGATATATTCTGCGTAAGCTTCTTTATTAATTCCTGCATGTAATTACTCTCCTAAACAAAATCAAATATATAACTAATCAGCCAAAAAACTTACAAGTGTCTCATACAATACATCAGGCTCCACTGGCTTACTGAGATGGGCATTCAAACCGGCCTGAAGACTTCTATGTACATCCTCATCAAAAGCATTTGCTGTAAGGGCTATTATAGGAATCTCCTTCGCATCTTTTCTATCCATGGCTCTGATACACTTAGTTGCCTCGATTCCATCCATGACCGGCATACGTATATCCATCAGTATAGCATCATAGTATCCCATTTCATGTTCCCTGAAATGCTCTACAGCCAGCTGACCGTTTTCTACATGATCAACCTCTATATCTCGCGCAGCAAGAACCATCATCATAATCTCAGCATTTATGACCACATCCTCTGCCAGCATAACTCTTCTGCCACTGAGTATTTCCGCTGAACTGTTCTTTGATACATTCTTTTCATTATCTACCTTATCAGAAATCTTAAGTGACAGAGTAACAGTAAACTCAGTCCCTACTCCCTTTTTACTCTTTACATCGATGCTACCGTTCATCAGCTCCACAAGACTCTTTGTGATAGGCATACCGAGTCCAGTACTACCATACTGATTTGTCGTAGATGAATCCTCCTGAGTAAATGCATCGAAAAGTCTGGGCAGATATTCCTCGCTCATACCTATTCCTGTATCTGATACGCAGAATCTAAGTGTAGAATTACCATCATAGCGGGCTATCTCATTTACCTTGACAGAAACCTCACCGCCCCTCGGTGTAAACTTAACCGAATTACCGAGAATATTAATAAGTATCTGTTTCAGCTTCATAGAATCGCCGACATAATAGTCATGTACATTTTCATCTATAACAGGAGTAAACTTTAGTCCCTTGTTTCGGCACTGTCCTCCAATCATAGTCGAAACCTGCTCCATAACCTTCGCAAAGGAGAATTCCTCACTATTTAGAGCCATTCGCCCCGATTCGATTCTGGTCATATCCAGGATATCATTTATGATATTTAAGAGATGATTGGCCGAGGTTCCGATTTTCTCCAGGTAGTCCTTTGTTCTGTTAGATATATCTATATCGGAAAGTGCAAGATTATCCAGACTGATTATCGCATTCATCGGTGTACGGATTTCATGCGACATATTTGAAAGAAATGCAGTCTTTGCTCTGTTTGCCTGTTCTGCCGCAATCAGCGCATCACTCAGAGCTTTATTATGAACCATGGTTTTCCTTGTTTCTGCGTCAATATCTGAGAAACATGCTCCTACAGCATGAACCATATGATCATCTCTGTCCTCAGGATGACGAACACCAGCAAAGCGGATCATCTCATACTTCTCTTCCCCATTTCTACTGGTCATATATCTGTATGATATGACACGGTTTTCCTTTAACCCTTCACGTATAGCATCCGGCTGTATAAATCTGAGAAACTCTTCCCTGTATTCATCAGTAATGTTTTTCATAGCATAATCAGTGAAGGTCTCCAGATATTTGAAATTTTCTCCGGTTTCTAAAGCCCGATATATCTCCGGATGCGACTGATAGCAGACTCCACTGTCTGTATCAAGCTCAATATAGTAAACACTCCAATAATCAGACGCCAGAGCTGTTATCAGTTTATTCTGCTCTTCCTTCTGTTTCTCATCTTCCTCTATATGTCTCAGGCTCTCTTCCTTCTTCTCAGTGATGTCTGATATGAAAACATAATATATGCCTCCATAGGCCTGAGTCTCAGTATAATGGCCATAGTCATCTACCCATCTTATGCTTCCATCCTTACATATGATGCGATATTCAACATAATCCAGATTGTCGCTGCTGACATCTATCTGTTCTACGATAGATTCTTCTATCCTGTCATAATCATCCGGATGAAGCATACCCTTAAATGTAAAACCCGTAAGCTTTTTAAAATCCTCTAGATCATCACAGCCAAATATATCTATTACCGCTCTGTTTGCGTAGAGAAGCTCTTCAGGTTCACTCGCTTTATATATAAAGAAACCACCAGGCATATGACGGCCTATTTCTTCAACTATTGGTATGGTTTGTTCATTTAATTCAAATCTCTCGCCAAACACTGCATACTCCCTTCGAGATCTTTGTTTTACTATATCCCATACAACTTTACATTATTCGCAAAGCCCGGATAACTCTTCCTTTTTGCTGCAAATTACTTCTACCAGGTCATTATAATCCATATCAGTCCTGCTTCTGAGAAGCTCAGTTATCTCAACAATCGGATCATATATAGGTGTAAGTGCAAGATTTCCCATCACACCCTTAAGACCATGGGCCGCATCAAACGCAGCATCTAAATCCTTTTCTGAAATAGCCCTCTTCAGGTTATCAAAAGCAGGATCCCCAAGAGACTTTTCTACAAGCTTCAGGTAAAACGCCTCATTATTCATACAACATGCAAGTCCACTATCTACATCAGCTCCGAACTCACGGAGACTATTTATGTCTATCATCCCTATTCTCCTTTTGTTATAAATTCTTCAAATTCATCCGGTGGTACAGGTTTTGAGAAATAATACCCTTGTATTACATCACAACCCATTTCCTTTAATTTACTTAACTGACTCTCATTCTCTACTCCCTCTGCAATAGCAGGTACTCCAAGAAACTTTGCTATATCCAGAACCAGTTCAACCAGCTTCAGACTCTTTTTGTCCTTATTCATATTTCTGATAAATTTCATATCAACCTTGAGAACATCAATAGGGATTTCCGTCAGCATATTGAGGGACGAATATCCTGATCCGAAATCATCCATCTCTATCAAAAATCCCTTATCTCTAAGCTCATTAACAACTGATATAAGAACCTCAGCATTTTCAGAATAAGCCGACTCCGTTATTTCCAAATGCAATTCCTTTGACGTGATTCCATACCTATCCAGCAAGTCAAAGAGCTTATTTTCCAGCTCTGGATCATATATATCTATTCTTGATACATTTACTGAAATCGGGATGGATACACCAAACTTATCCTTCCACTCCTTAATCTGGGCAACAGCCTCCTGCCACACAAACTGATCAAGCTTCTGAATAAGTCCGTTGCTTTCAAAAAGCGGTACAAAATCCCCCGGACTAATCATTCCCAGTTCAGGATGATTCCATCTGATAAGTGCTTCAGCACTTTTCAGCTTCGGGACTTCTCCGTTTATATCAAACTTTGGCTGATAATATACAACGAAGTCACGATTATTAATGGACTGCTCCATATCATTTATAAGCCTCTCCTGATAGATATCCTTCTCATTTTGTTCTGTATTGTAATAGCTTATCTGTCTGGTATAATCTCCTCTCAGATTGTCACTTGCCATTTTGGCATGATCGAACCAGTCCTCAGGCGAGAGATTTTTATCTACACTTTGATATACACCTATCCTGACTCTGATTCTCGGAATCTGAGTCATCCTTGCAAGCTCCTGCTGAAGGGAGTCAAAAACATCATCATAGCTTTCTTTATGATCCACATATAAGAAGTATGTATCACCATCAAGTCTGCATCCGATGCACAAAGAATCTGCAAATTTTCCGGTAACCACCGCCGCTGTTTTCTTGAGAACATCATCACCTACTTCTCTTCCGTACATCTCATTTATCATACGAAAATGTTCTATATTCAGTGCAACAGCATCAACCGGTGTTGACGAATTGTACTTTTCAATCTGTCTGATATACTCATAGAAAAATTCTCTTGAGTACAGTCCCGTCAGATCATCATGCTCAGCTGCTTTTATGAGACTCTTATCCTCATAAAGCTCTATTACCCTGGCACATCGCGCAAGAATAACCTCAGGCATATCATAAGGCTTTGTAATGAAATCCGATGCTCCGAGGTTGATGCTTTTTACTTCAGCCTCCTTCTCAGATGTCATTACGATTACAGGGATTCCTTTGGTATCATCCTCTGACCTCAGTTTTTCTATGAGCTCAAATCCATTCATGACCGGCATCAAAAGATCCAGCAGGATAAGCGAATACATCGACATCCTTTCATGGATCAATTCGTATGCCTGTTTTCCGTTTTCTGCATAAGTTATGTCATATTCATCACTCAGAATATTACCAAGAATCTCTCTGTTTATCTCTTCATCATCAACTATAAGAACTCTTCTTCTCAGTCGATATGTACCTCTTATTTTTTCCATAGTAACCCCTCAACTTTTAGTTAATCTGAAATTATTGGTTTTCTGAAAACACTTTATATTTTATCATATATGTCATTTCTCTCGCAAAAAGCTCTTCAAAGTTTCAAAAAGAACTTCTGGCTGCACCGGCTTGGACAGATGTGCATTAAGTCCTGCCTGCATACTCCTCTGTACATCTTCATCAAATGCATTTGCCGTAAGAGCTATAATAGGAATCTTTTTAGCATCATCTCTATTCATGGCACGTATCCTACGAGTAGCTTCGAGTCCATCCATCTCAGGCATACGCATATCCATAAGAATCGCGTCGTAATATCCTTCAGGATGTTCACTGAAGGTTTCAACTGCAACCCTTCCGTTTTCTGCAAGATCAACTTCCATCTGTTTCATCTCAAGAACCATGGTTATTATCTCTGCATTGATTTGCATATCCTCTGCAAGAAGTATTTTTCTTCCACTCAGATCAACCTCAGATTCTTTATCATTTAACAGCTTATTCTTTCTGTTAAATGCACTTTGGAATTCCTCTATAACACTCTGTGCAAAAATAGGTTTTGACAGGAAGCTGTCAACCCCGGCATTCATAGCTTCATCAAGTATATCATCCCAACGATAAGCTGTAAGGATTATTATTGCAGACTCATCTCCTACAACCTGTCTTATTCTTCTGGTTGTCTCTACGCCGTCAATTTCCGGCATCTGCCAGTCAAGAAGTATCAGATTATACGGATTTCTTCGTGCATGCCTCAGATTAACCTTCTCAAGTGCTTCTTCTCCTGAGTATGCAATCTCCGATGCAATACCCGCTTTTTCCAGAACAAGCTTCGCATGTTCACAAGCTATTGAATCATCATCGACTATAAGAACACTCATCTCACTAAGCCTGATCTCATTTTTCGAACTGCTTGATTCTTTTCTTTCTGAATCCATCAGTGTAACTGTAAAAATAAAAACAGAACCCTTATCCTTTTCGCTTTCAACATGAATATTTCCATTCATCATCTCAACGATATTTTTGCAGATTGCCATTCCCAGGCCGGAGCTTCCATACTTATCGCCAGAGGAAGCATTCTCCTGCGAAAATGTATCAAAAATGTGTGGAAGAAATTCTTCACTGATTCCAATTCCCGTATCGGAAACTTTAAACTCAAGAGTAGTCTGTCCCTCATAGGATATCTTGCTTCGAACATCAAGCTCTATACTTCCTCCTTCAGGAGTAAACTTGACTGCATTTCCGAGAATATTGATAAGTACCTGCCTCAGCTTTACACTATCACCTATGTAATAATCATCAAGCTCACCGCTGACATGACACTGATAATCCAGTCCCTTTTCAGAACACTGTCCGCTAAACATGGTGTTGATCGACGCAAGCAGCTTCTGGAATGAGAACTCTTCATTTTTAAGGATCATTTTTCCGGACTCGATTCGTGACATATCCAGAATATCATTTATCAGACTAAGCAGATGCTCCGCAGATTCTCCTATCTTCTCGAGATACTCCCTTGTCTTCGGTGGGGTATCCGGATCGTTAAGCGCGATATTATCCAGACCAATTATCGCATTCATCGGAGTTCTGATCTCATGACTCATATTAGAGAGAAATACCGTCTTCGCCTTACTTGCTTCCTCTGCAATAGTAAGCGCATCACTAAGCGCATAAGACTGCTGTTCAATCTTCTCCTGCATCGCTATACGTTCATCCAGCTCCTGCTGTTTAACTCTTGCTTCTGCATCAGCTGTCTCCTTTGCCAGGCGAAGGCTCGAATTCTTTCGTATCTGAACATAGAGAAATGCAAAAGTAATAAGAATCACGAGTATGGTAAGCGCTGATTGAATGATGCTTCTTATAAGTATTCCTTTAGATATAGAACTAATCTGATTACTGAGAACACTTTCCCGGATCAGATATGTAAGCATCCAATCCGTTCCTTCTATAGGTTTATAGCTAAGTGTTTCTTTTATATCGTTATAGGTAAAGGATGCTATTCCACCCTCATGATTTTCAAAGTCCTGCTTAACCTTCTCATAAGAATAACCCTTGTCATAATCAGCCTTGGACAGGGCATCAATCAGATTATCCTCCTTAGCAAGACCACCAAGTATAGTATCAGTAAGCGCCACACCATCCTTTGTATATATATTGGAAAATGTTGTATCACTTTGCTGGGAATACATAGAGACACCTGCGAGCATCTCTGTCATATCTATCTCCATAAAGCAGCACACCAGATTATTACCCTCAAGAGTCATACCGCTAACAGGTGTAGCTATGATAACTTTTTTTTCTGAGGATTTTGGATCCTTTATGGATATCTCAGCTTCTTTTATTTTCATATAATCAAAATCATATTCTTCGATATTATTCTGAGTTCCAAGTGAAGTATATATAATTCCATCTGCATCCACAAAAGCAAACTTCTCGAGCTTAAATAGCTTCTTCATCTTCCCCTGATATTCCTGAAGATGTTCTATATCACTCAGATCACTATCTGTCATAAGCTCAAGTGCTGTATTCAGATCCTCTATCCTGCCGCGTAGATTATTCGACACAACCTGCTCTCGACGACCTGCCAGCTCATCCAGATATAATAAACTTACCGAACGTGCAACATCCTGAGAATCACGTGATGCACTTCTCCCTATCCATATAGTTCCAAGTATAAGGATAAGTGTCACGAGAACTACTCCGAAAATTGCTGTTATAGCTATACTGTTACCCCTATTTTTCACTTTCCCGATTCAGCCTCCTTATCACAAATCGTATATAAAGATCCGATGCTATGATATCTATGTTATTATATCATAATTCTTGTGTTTATAGTATAATACTTGTTTAAAAGGAAGGTGTATTATGAGTTATTTAACCATCGTTTTCAATTCTATAGTTTTATGTGTTCTTTCAAACTTCTACATATTGGATATTAATCATGATGTAAAAATCCCGATATGGATAACTGTTCTTTTTACTTTATTCATAGTTCTTTTCCCATCTCTCCTATGTAAGAAGCTTCAAAGCAAAAAGCTGTCCCGGATCAGAGACGGTTACAGGCTGCTGATCATATTTCTGATAAACCTTATTCTTGATATCGCTTACTATCTGATAAGCTACTTTAAGTTTAGCGTAGCTATAAAGCCACTACTTCTGAATGCTATATCCCTGGTTCTGATTCTCGGACTGGTCTTCTGGTGTGGTATCGGCCGCGTCTACTTAACCTCAAGTCAGCTCGGAATAAGATACAGAGCGATAGGCCTGATACTGGGACTTATTCCTATCGTGCATCTGGTAATGCTTGTAAAAATTATCAGGGTATGCAGAGATGAAGTAGAATTTGAAAACGATAAGCTCATACTGAATAAAGAAAGAGAAAAAGAAAAAATCTGCAAAACAAAATACCCGCTTCTTATGGTACACGGAGTATTCTTCAGAGATTTCGAAGCATTTAATTACTGGGGAAGAGTTCCTGAGGAGCTTATAAAGAACGGTGCCACAATCTATTACGGAAACCATTCTTCTTCTCTCGCAGTTCCCGATTCAGCTGCAGAGCTGGTTGAAAGAATAGAGGAAATAATAAGAGAAACCGGTTGTGAAAAAGTAAATGTTATCGCACATTCAAAGGGTGGTTTAGATACTAGATATGCCATTTCAAATCTGGGTATGGATAAGTATATAGCATCCCTCTCCATGATCAACACACCAAATCACGGATGTGTATTTGCCGACTACCTGCTTAATAAAGCTCCCGACGGATTAAAGGATGCAGTATCAAGTGGTTATAACAAAGCGCTCAAAAAACTGGGTGATCCAAATCCTGATTTTATAGCCGGAGTTACCGACCTCACATCAACTAAGGTCGCCGAACTAAATAAAGAAATGCCCAACCACGAAAGCGTTTTCCATCAGTCCTTTGGATCCGTTTTAAAGAAGCCGTGCGGCGGAAGATTTCCACTCAACATGACTAACAGATTTGTCGGACTTTTCGATAATAAAAACGATGGTCTGGTGGGCATAGATTCATTTCCACTGGATGATAATTTTACTTTGATAGAGTCACCTTATGACAGAGGTATATCCCATGGTGATGTGATCGATCTGAACCGTGAAAATATAAAAGGCTATGATGTAAGAGAATTTTATGTACAGCTTGTAAATGAGCTGAGGAAGAAAGGCTTCTGATAAGCCTTCAGAAACAACATAAGGATACGTTTCAGAACATCCGCATTTTTCAGTATTCATCCAGAAAATTATGACGAACACCTTTTTGCTTATATTCTATTACTGTATCCAGATTCACATTTTCAACACTTCTAAATATATTTGACTCAACAAAAGGATTGGACTTTTTTAGTTCAGCTATAAGCTTCTTGGTTTCAAGGCGCTTTGAGGAAGTTGTTCCATCCTCATGACACGTAGTACATGTATCAGTAAAATGACACGCACACTGCAGGAAATGTAATTCATTATAATCTCGCCAAGCACATATATCACTCTCCCTCACTAGATAAAGCGGTCTGATGAGCTCCATTCCTTCAAAATTGGTGCTATGAAGCTTGGGCATCATTGTCTGAATCTGCGCACCATGAAGCATACCCATAAGTATCGTTTCAATAACATCATCAAAGTGATGTCCCAGTGCTATTTTATTGCACCCCAGCTCCTTCGCCTTACTGTACAGATATCCACGCCTCATCCTTGCACACAGATAACACGGGCTCTTTTCTATAGTATCTACTGTATCAAAAATCGTACTTTCAAATATAGTTATCGGTATACCGAGAGCCTCCGCATTGCTTTCAATCAACGCCCTGTTTTCTTTGTTATATCCGGGATCCATAACAAGAAATGTCAGTTCAAACTCCATCTGTCTATGACGCTGTATCTCCTGAAACAGTTTTGCCATAAGCATAGAATCCTTACCTCCCGAGATGCATACAGCGATATGGTCTCCATCCTCAATTAGCTTATATGTCTTGCACGCTTTGGCAAAGGGAGAAAAAAGCTGCTTATGAAACTTCTTCTGTATACTTTTTTCTGCTCGGGATTTCTTTTCCTCTTTATCCTCATCGCTTCTCATACCTGCTCTGACATAGCCGACATATCCCTCTGCAAGGCTGTAACATTCTCTGTCCTTCAGGCATTCAGTCGTATCATCTATCTCGCGCGACATACGTCCAATCTCACAATAGAAAATCAGCTTCTTATCCTTTGGAATAGCCATCAGCTCTTTACTTTCATCGATATCCTCCAGATAAACATTGATGGCACCACGAATCATTCCGTATGACACAAGTCCTTCATCTCTTATATCTACCAAAACGTAAGAATCCTTTTTTAATTCTTTCAGTTCGTCATATGTTATTTCTTTCATTCCTGTTTTGTATCCTTTTTTTAGCTTTAGTGTCACATCCCTTACGGGAAATCTTATAAATCTATACAGCTGTCAAAGTAAGACATACTATCTTCATTATACTCTATCTGTTCAGACCATCTTCTTACTGCTTCTATATCATCATTAATACACTTCGCATAAAGCATTATATAGATAATACTGTAAATTGCATATTCTATAATCTTCTTTGTTCCGTATATTCTGATCATCTCAAGCTGTCTGAAAATTATATACTGATATATGATTTCATATTTATCAAATTCCAGATCAGTCACATAATCCCTGTAGCTATTTTTCAAAAGCTGCACTTCCTTCTTCCAGTTATCATCTATCGGCTCAGATTCAAAGAATATATCTAATATTTTTTCTATCTTACTTTCGGCCAGATAATCAGGCACTAAACATGATAGTTTTAAATAGTCATGCGAAATATTAATTTTAAGTAAATCCAGAATCTCAGTAAAACTTATCTTCTTTTCACTTCCACAGATGATAAAATCCAGACTCTTCTTACCAAATAAAAGTTCACTTGCTTTTTCGCAGCTGAGTCCGACT
>AUXO012585555.1_pt1 | contig 14683 bp, 11 predicted proteins | sample 768731 | NCBI WGS metagenome assembly AUXO01 (sample SAMN02715735, study PRJNA202380) | gut metagenome | biome: sheep rumen | host: Ovis aries | place: New Zealand: Palmerston North | reverse complement strand
TCTTTTAGCTGAAGAAGAATCACTTGTTTATGCGGATGGAAAAGGATCTGAAGCGTCAGATGGTTCTGCTTCACAAGAAGATGACTTAGCAGATCTTTTAGCTGAAGAAGAATCACTTGTTTATGTGGATGGAAAAAAAGAGCCTGAAGCAGCAGACACTTCTTCTAGCTCAGCATCAGCTGACGAAGAAGCAAAAAAAGTTGGAAGCACGGGATTAATCACTGAAGAAGATATAAAAAAAATTACTAAACCTTCAATAATAATAAGATGTAGAGAAAAAGATGAATCGGTTGAAGAATATGAAAAATATTTAAAAAAAATATACAAAGATATTGGCTTTTCCGTTCAATTAGAAAATGGAATAAGAACAAGGTATCCACATGAAAAAGAAAATCTTCCGGTTAGTATTATAACGTCAAAAGGAGAATTCTTTTTACAAGTCGAAAAAAATCCAGAAATTTCAAGTCAAAATAGTTACGAAGATTATTGTCAATATATTAAAGAGCAGGAATCAAAGATATCAAATATAAATGAATTTATAAAATACTTAACTAGACATTTAAATGAAAATACATTTTATGATATATATATTTCCCAATTAATAGAAATACTATCTAATAGTGAAAAACAAAAAAGTTTACCAGAACATTATAAAGTAGATTTAAGCATTAGTCTTTTATTTGTTAATAAAACATTTACTATATATGTTTCCCCAGATGCTATAAAAGATATTAATGATGGAAAACTTAAAGCTGATAATCTAAATGGAATAATCGGAGCAATAAAGATTAAAGATTATAAAATACCATATATAAAGGAAATATCAATCATTAAAAAGGAATTACATAAAGAGGAACCTTTATCAAGTACTGAAGATTTAGGAAAAGATTCTACACCTGTAGAAGAGGATATATTACCAGGAGTAGCTCCAGAAGCAGATGATTATACAAGCGAAGATGTAGTAGCACCAGCAGAAGGAGAAGATTCTCCAAGTACAAAAAAAGATAAAGTTGTTAGGAAAAGAGCTACAAAAATAACAGTAGCAAAATCTAAAGAAGAAATAGAAACAATAATTACATATAAATATAGCATTTATAAAATGATAGTTAGTGAATTAATTAAAGAAGAAAAAGAAATATCAAAAGAAAACTTTAGAAGCGTATTAAAAGACTTGTGTGATAACCAACCTGATAATGTACGATTCAAGTTAGAGTTCGACAAAAACTCAGATGAATATGTATTGGTTAGTGAAGAAGATGGCGAAAAACAAACAATGACAATAAGCTATAGTGGCTTTATTACATCAACATCCGCTCGCTTTAAACCAATCAACGACAAGCATGAATATGAAACTAGTGATAAAACTAGTAAAATATCATTGAATTTAAGAAATATTGCCCCTGAAAAAGTAGATAGAAATAAAGCAATTATTTATACTTGCTTAACAGATTCTAAGATAAGTGTTAATAGTAAGAAGTTAGTAATAACAAGATTTATTAGACAACTTCTCGCCAAATATCAAGCAAAAGTTAATATTTACTATAAATTAAAACAATCTGGAGTTAAAGCCGCCTATGATGTAGACTTTAATGAAACAGATGAAAATGAAGATATTACACTACCACTTACCAATAGAGATCCAAGAGAACCTATCGAAATTGAAGTATATCTAAAAAATGATAAGAGAATTACAATTTCGTTAGAGCCTGTTGCAGGAGCAAAAAGATTAAAGATATAAAAAGGAAAAGAGGTTGATTTAATTTGAACAATGATAATAACAACAATAACACTACGAATTTAACTAATTCAAATAATAATACTTCAGTAGAACAAGAAGTAAATACAATTAAAGCAACCGATTTAAAAAACAATTTAAATAGTAATGAAAAAAGAGATCTTTCAGCTATTATTCCTACAGAAAGTTACAAAGGAGAAGAAGCTAATGATCTTCTTATCAGTAGAGACACTTCCTTAAAAAGCGATGGTGCTGTCGTAATAGGAAACATCGATGCGGAAGGAGTAAAAATAGTCGAAGGTGCAAGTTTTCCAAAAGAAATAGATATTGAAGCAAGAAAAAAAGCTCAACAAGCGGCCATAAAAGAAAAAAAAGCTCCAAATAAAAAGAAGAAAACAATATCTGAAGATGCCAAAAAAGCTCAAAATATAACAACTATTATAGTACTAATTGTAATAGCTTTTTTAGGAGCTTTCGGCTACCTGTTTATCAATCGGAAAACCGATACTGATTTCGCTCCAAAAGTTATAACTATTGAACTTGGTTCAAAACTTCCTGTTCATGCTAAAGATTATGTCATTCCAGGAGTAGGTAGTGTAGATGACTTATCATATACCATTAATACCTCAGAAGTAAAAATCGATGAAGTTGGAGATTATGATTACACTGTTTATCACTCAGGAGTAACTAAACGAGGAACAATAAGTATAGTAGACACAACCCCTCCAGAAGTAAAAACAAAAGAATTACATATAATAGAAGGAAGTGATTATACTCCTGAAAGCTTTATAGTAAATTGCTTAGATTTAAGTGGTTGTGAATTTTCATTTAAAGATGAAAAATTAGCAAACTTTAACGAAGCAGGCCTATATAACAAAGATAATAACAATTTAATAATAATAGTAAAAGACCCTTATAATAATAAAAGTGAAGTAGGGGTAACATTATATATAGAAGCAGCTGGAGATATTAAGAAATATAAAAAAGAAACTCCATTAAATCCTTCACTTGGTTATTCATTAGTAACTACTTATGAAGTACATTATAGTAGTTTTGCAAGTAATTCCATATTATCATATGCTAAAAAGATAGATAGTTATACTTATCAAGATGAAAAAAATTATCAAGAGGAAATAAAGAAACATGAGGGAGAAAAAGAAGCATCTTTTGATAATAAAACCAAAACAATAACAATAACAGATAAGATAACTAATATAACTACTAATGGATCAAATACTCCACAAGAAATAAATGATTATTTGATATCTCAAGGATTTACATTAATCCAATAAAAATAAGCTATTTTCATAGCTTATTTTTTAAACTCTCAATAATTAAATCAACTTCATTAGTTGCTCTCTTATCATAAGGAAGAACATATTTAATTAGTTGTTTATTATTAGTTAAGAATACTACAAAATCATCACCTAAATACATAGTATCAACAGTACTTAATTTTATATCTCCAACAAAATCAGAAGTGCCTTCTAAATTACAAAGAGTAATAATAGTATTAATCTTATTAATATAATAATCATCTAAATTATTACTTAATTTTAATACGTTATTTCTATTTCTTAAATACTTAGCTTCAGCATCATAATATTTAAAATTATTCTTATCTACTACAGCAGAACTTGCTAAAATAGTAGATATTTTTTCTTTATAATTATTATAAAAACCATCTTCATTTATAGTATTCAAATATTTAGTTTTCTTAAATTCTAAATAATCTATATACTCTTTACTAATAGGATTATCTATTATAGGACATATAGTAGAATCAATTCTTATACCATAACTTCTTTTTAATAACTTATTTATTAATATGGTTACAAATTCTATTGGTTCGTTTGTATCTTTAGTAACCATTATTAGCTCACTAGCCAGTTTATGAAGTATACTCTCATAAATGTCATCAAACTGGCCTTCAACTTTATTAAAGAAGACTGTATTTCCATGCCTTAGCCCTAATAGTCTAGCAATAACTTCTTCGTCTTTTTTAATTATTACTTTTACGCCATTTTTATTTAATATAGCATAGTGTAAAAAGTCATTACCTCTAGCACCAATACGATAATTAGTATTAATTTGTGATCTAAACATTTCTTGATTATAATTATCAACAATAATCGCTTCGTAGTTATTCTCTTTAACACTTATAAAAGGAATAGTACTACTAATCTTCTTAAATCCTTCTTTAAATACATATTCTAGATTGCTTAATCTTGTATTTACATCAGAATCAACATAGTAATCATCATCAAATATAGAATTTATAATATCTGGATCGATACTCTTACTAATAGGATTCAATTGATAATTAATAACTTTAACAACCTTTTCAGCATTTGCCAATTTTATATCTTGTTCAGGATATAATTTTTTATACTCTTCACAAATTTCTTTAAAACTACATATTATTAAGCCAAGATTATCAACAACACCATCATAATAGCCTTCAGCAACCATTATAAGATTATGTTTATTAAACAAGAAATCTTCTAATTCTGGAGTACTTTTAACATGCTTTTCTAACTTATATCCATTAAATACTTTTTCCATATCTTTTAATGAAAAGACTCTATTTCTAAGTTCATAATACTTAGTAGTCAAAGGATAGAACAACTTCTCTGATGCTACTTTTCTTAAATAATCTTCTCTATAATAGTTTTCAACTCTTTGAGTATTAATATACTTTCTTATAAAAGACTTAGTTTTACTTAGTATTTCTGTAATAATATTTATATATTTATTATATTCAACTATATCATCAATATTATAAATATCGACTCTATTACCATAAGTAAATTTAATATCTTTTTTATCTATATATATTTCTCCATCTATACTATTAATCTTAGTACTAATCTTTTTAATCGTTTTCTTCTCTCTAGCACTTACTTTTACTGTAATAGGTTTGTTATAACAAATACATTCCATAATATCAATAACATCTTTTTTATCATGACTATCTTTAATCTTTAATAATTCTTTGTTTATAGAAGTTATATGTTCTATATTATTCATATAATTATAATACAAATCATAATCTTTAGGTTTGGTTATACCCATTTTATTAAGACACTCATCTTTTTCGAATCTTCCTTCAACCCATGGTATTAATATGTCTTTTATGATTCTTTCAGCATCTACAGCTTCAACATTTAAATGCTCTATAAATTTGTGTTTTAATTCGTTGATAGGGAAGCCGTCTACAAAGGCATATAAATAATCTTCTGGATTTGCATCAGTTAATGCTCTTACAAATACTTTGTTCTTTTGTCTTTCTATAAAATCCCTAGCAATTTGTTTTCTTTTACTATAAATAATATTTTCTTTTAATTTAAAGTTTTTAAACATTTTAGCATAGAATTCATTATTATATTCTTCGGCCTTATTATTAATAAATTTTTCTATAAAACTCTTACAAAAGTAGTATAAATCTTTCTTAGCAGAGTAGGGATCTATTTTATAGTATTTAACATAATCATAAAACTTTTCTATAATCATGTTATAACTAGCATAATTATTCTCTAGCATTAGATAAATAATATTATCTAAATAAGTATTCTTCTTAACTGCTTTAGCAAAACAATTTATATCTTCACATTCTGTTATCTTTTTTAAATTAGCATCTATTTTAAAATGTAAATTTTGAATAATTGTAGAATTTTCTTCTTTAAATAGTAACAATCTTTCATTTATTACTTCTTTTTTAATTCCTATTACTTCATTTAAATTAATACACTTATTTCCATTAGATACCATTTCAATAGTTTTATCTAATCCAAAAGTTAAATATGAAGCAAGAACACTTTTATAAGTTATTACTGTACACTTACTATTTTGTTTAGATAATAAAGATTTCATTTTTATAGTTTCAAACAAATAGTTTACTTCATCAAAATCAATATTATCAATATCATCATAACTAAGATTAAATAAAATATTAACTAATTCTTTATTCTTAAAAATAGTTAAATCTACATTCTTTAACCAAAGTCTATCTATATAAGTAATATAATCATCTTTCTTCATTTTTTCTTTTAGTACATTAGAAGATAAAATATTATCTATAGTTATTCCCTTTAATATAGATAATTCTATTATTTCTGATGAAGTTAAATGATTAGCAATATAAGGAGTAATTATATAATAAATAACATCTTTTATATCTAAATATGTTAACATTTCAAACAACATATTATGATCAGTTTTATCAATTAGAGAAGGGCTATCTAAAAAGCCTTTAATAAAGATTGTATCATTACTATTCATACCTACATTTAAATTAGATACACTATCTAATATAGTCTTACTTTGTAACATATTAAATGTTGATTTAAAAGATAATTTATTTAATAACAACTCAATTGCATAAGAAGACTGGTCTTTTACAAAAACTGGATTCCTTAAGAAATTAAGAATCTCTTCTTCTTCATAATTATTAATTATTGCTTCTACCATAATAGTATCTATAAATCTATTAAATAAATGATAATTATTAAATATATTATTTCTATTCTTCTCACTTATTTTTTCAAAAGGATAAATATCCAAACTATGTTTTACACATTTGCTCAAATTATTTTCTGTAATTAATTCTTCAGCTCTATCAGGAAATAATTTATACATTTTTTCTAGAATACTTGAAAAAGTTTCATTAGAAAGATCTTTTTTCTTGAATATATCCTCAATCTCTTTTTCATCAAAGAAAGATAAATATTTATTATTAAACTTTCCTATCATATTAACATTATTTTTTAAATATTGAGCAACTTCTTTGTTCTCGGTATTTTTAAATATAATACTATTACGCTCTACTAAATTAATAATCTTATTATTACTATTATATAAATCAATAAAATCACCCAATATAGAACAAGACTTAATAAGTAAATTAGTATAAGATTTCTTTGATAATTTAGAACATAATTCATAATTACTTAAATCAAGATTGTTTAATACACTTGGTGAATAGGGAACATCAATAGTTAAATCTGGTATTTTATTTCTAACTATTTCATTATTTATTATCTCTTTTAAAATATAGTTTTCTTTAAAATTACTTTTATCCTTTATAGTTTCATTTATTAAATAAAAATCTATATCGTTACATTTGTTTTTATCATTAATAAACTTTATTTTATCTTTCTTAGTTAAAGTTTGCCAAATCCGTAATAGAATAACTTTTTCTTTGAACAATTCTATATAGATATCACTGTTATAAAGAATATTCATTTTCTTCTCTTTAGGAAGTGAAATTAATACTTCGATTAATAACTTGTTAAAATATATATAGTTTTCATTATTTCTAATTCCTAAAATTCCTTTAATATCATCTAAAATGCTTTTGCTATTCTGAAAATAAGAGATTATATCATTCAAATCATTATTATCTTCTTCATAATAATTATTACTCTTATATATAGCAATATCTACAAGATTAATAAATTTTGCTTTTACTTCCTCTTTATTCATATTATTCCTCCGTTTATTAGAAAAAAAGGTTAAAACCTTTTTAACCTATATAACTTTGTATTTTTTGTGCATCTTCGCTATTTTCACTACTATTTACGAGTACAGCGTGAACTACCAATCTTTTATTATTATCAAGACAAGTAGATAGGGTTAATATTTTATCGTTAACAGTAACATCAGTATTAAATTGATAATTACTTCTTCCTTTTATTAAATTTATAAAGTTTTGATAACTTTCATCATTTTCAAAATTAATATATAGATAATCACTAGTAACATCTATACTATATACAGAGAATACTTTCCAAGTCATTGACCTATATAAAGAATTAAAAGTAATATATTGCTTACTTTCATCATTTAACCATTTTTTCTTGGTTACATTATTAAGAGTACCAAACATTACACCACTATAATATCTATTATGTCCATATATAATAGTATTAGCATCTAAATCCTTTTCATCATTTCGATAATCCATAAAAACCCAACCATTATAATCTTTTTCACGATTGAAATTTCTATTTAAATAATAACTATTATCAGCACCTTTAACTATAGGATAATCAATCTTAGTTCCGGGAACAACTAACCATCCTACTGTATCACTATTCTTTCCAAGTAGTTTTTGATAAGAACTCTTAGCAGGAGCTGCTGGCTCAGGAGTTGAAGTAGGTGTAGTTTCTTCCTCACTTGGTTGAATTTCTTTAGACGCATCATCAACCATTACTTTATTTATTTCTTCTTTTATTCCATTTACTTTTAATTCAGATTGGTAATTATTAAGAATTATATAACCAAATATTGATCCAATAATTAAAAAAATAATTAATGAACAAAGCTTTAATGTAGTAAATATTATTTGTTTTAAATAATTCTTTTCCAAATAATCTTTTGAATATATTAAAGATAACTTTATTTTATATTTAGATTTATATTTCTTATTAATTTTCTTTAACTTATCAATTGTATCAACATCATTAATATCATCATGTATCTCTATATTAATATTCTTTCTCTTATAGTAAGAAAGTAAAGCGCATATACTTTCTATGTCAGGAGTATAGCCTTTCTCAAGATGAACAGTTCTTAAATATTTATTAATACTTAAAAAAGATTTTAAATCATCTATATCATCATTCTTTAATATTTCTGAGATTCTTATACTACTTTTATAATATATCTTAGAAAAAGAAGTAAGATTGTTTTGTTGCATAAATAAAGATGTAAATAATACTTCGCTTCTAGAAGAAACTTCAATATTCTTTTTATCAAGTATTTCTATCATAAAAGTAGGTATAGCATAACAATTCAAATTGGTAATATATTTGTTACTTACAATAGCTTCACATAAAGAATAAGATAGATTAGTATCTTCATTAAGAACTATTTTATGTATAGGTTCAACTCTTTTTAATAATGGAATAATTAGGTCAGCTATTTCATTAAGACTCACAATAGCTGTATCTATTTCTTTTTCTTTAGCTAAGTCATTAATAAACATTCCAACGATTTTACTATTATCGTTTATATAATCTACACTAAACACTAACTCATTATTAGAAATAACATTAGTATTTAAAAGATTATTAGGAACAGGTTTATTAGTTCTATATTTAAAAGACAAAGACTTATCAGAAATTTCAATAACAATCTTTTTCATAGCCTCACCATCTATCCTCCTATTATATAATACCATAAATTCATTAACTTTTTTACAAAAAAACACATATTTTACTTTTTTATGATATAATAAGAGTACAATAAGAATAAATAGAAGAGGTAATGATATGAAAAGTAGAAAAATAATAACAACTTTTTTGGCTGCTTTATGCTTGTTTTTAGTTCCTTGCATAGCTAATGCAGCTAATGCAAACGCAACAAATTGGCGAATTTTCTGTGATAAAGAAAGCATGGGTCAAAATGAATCAGCTACTTGCTATTTGATATCACAAATAACAAATGCAACAGATAATGGCAAAAATATTTCAGCAGTATTAGTTAATATTCAAAATCAAGGAACTACTACTGGAGATGCAGTTCCATCATTCAACACTATTAAAGTTGAAAAAACTATTGCATCAGCAAAGTTTAATAATAGTTTACATGGAAGTACCACTAACTGCCCACAAACTGGTAACTGCTATGATTTTACTTCAACACAAGGAATTACTAGCAATACTTCAGATACAACTTTGTCAGGAAGAGGATACACTGGTTATACACCAATTGGTTACTGGAAAGTAAATTTTGATGGTTCAGGAAATACTAACGGATCAGTTTGTGCAACAGCATCATATATTGTAGATGGCAAAACTACAAATGCTGTATTCGCTGATAATGGTTCTTGTGCTAAAATAACTCTATCAAACCATGAAACAGCAACATGTTACTATGATAGCAGTACAAACAAATACTATGGAACAAATGGAACTGAAGTAAGTTCAGATGTTTACAATAGTGAATGTCAAAGCCAAGTAGTATGTGGCGCAGATTCATTAAGTGAAGCAGATTTAAAAAAATGTGTATGTAAGATGCAAAATGGAAAATATTTTGGTGAAAAAGGGACTGAAACAACTAAAGAAGAATTTGAAAAAACTTGTGTTCCAAAAACTGGTAGTTTCGCATCATATGCAGTTTTAGCTGCTGGAGCTCTAATAGCAATAAGTGCAATAACAGTTGCTAAAAAGCATAATAGATTCTATAAAGTATAATAAAAGTAACAGGAAGACCTGTTATTTTTTTAATTTTTTGATAATATATTAGCTAAGGAGGATTACTATGGCTGATTTAATGAAAAGTGCAAAAAAGCTTATTGATAAAGCAAAAGAAAATGTAGATGTTAATGAAGTGAAAAAAAGTGCTAAAAAAGTTGGAGAAATACTAAAAGACGGCAAAGTAACAAAAGAAGAAAAAAAAGAGTTAACCAACATAGCTAAAGACTTAGTAAAAGATGCAAAAAAATAATCGAAATTAACTAATAATTCTTAGAAACAAGTAGATATATTTTTACTTGTTTCATTTTTGTGTTAAAATATCATCTAAAAAAGAGGGATTTGGAATGACTGAAGAATATAAAGAAGGGTTAATTGAAGAATACTTATCTAGTGACGGAGAAAAAAGAGAACTAATTGCTAAACTACAAAATGACTTTAATAAATTATTACCACTAGTCGGTGGTGGTATTATAACTCTTATAACATCTAATCCGGCTTTTATTGCTATAGCACCTCTCATTACAACAACAGTAGAAATGGCAATAGATACAAAAGATCTAATAGCTTTATTAAAAGATAATGGTAGTTACAAATTACCTGTAAGAAAAAATGTTTCTAAGATTCTTTACTTTAGAGATTTAAAAAGAATACCAAATTTTAACAAATGCAAAAATCTTTTTGAAGAGTCACTTATGCAAATTCAATTAACTTATAATCTTGAATCATCAATCAATTCACAAGAAATACACATAATCTTGATGGAAATAAATAGAATAATCAAAGAAAAGCAGTTTGAATTAGAAAGAGAAAAAATATTTGAAGAATATTTAAAAAGAACACTAGCTAGCATGATTAACAACGGCTCAAACATAATAGATTACAATACTTTTATTGCCGGATTAGAACATCTAAAAGATATGAAACTAGTTAATAATAAAGAATTAGACACTCTTGTAAATAGAATAGAAAATAAAATAAGAGAAATAAAACATCCCAAAAATGATTACAACCATTTAAATAATATTAGAAGGTAATAACTCTTTTTTTATGGTAAAATATTAATGTGATAATATGAAAAGAATAATGATTTTTATAATAATTATAATTAGTATAGCTAAAGTAGAAGCTTTAAATGTTACTTTAGACTCTTGTATAGATGGGGATACAGCTCGTTTTATTGTTAATAACCAAAGTGTAAAAGTACGCTTTTTATCAATAAATGCTCCAGAAATAGAAGGGGAAGACAAAAAAGCTGAATACATGGGTGAAGAAGCTAAAAACTATACTTGTGAACTATTAACTAATGCTAAAAATATAAAATTAGAATTTGACAATAATAGCAATACAAAAGATAAGTATGACCGTCTACTAGCTTGGATTTGGGTAGATGACGGCTTATTACAAGAATTATTAGTAAAAAAAGGCTTAGTAAAAGTAGATTACATATATGACGAATACTTATACGTTCCATATCTATGTCAAATAGAAAAAGAAGCTTATAATAACAAAATAGGAATTTGGGAAAAAGAAAAGAAACTTGGTTATTGTTCTAAAGTAGAAGATAATAACTATACACTAGAAGAATTAAAAAATAGTAAACTAGAAGATATAGAAATAACAAACCCTCGTATTTTTATAGTATTAGTCATATTATTCTTTATACTTTTTATATTCCTAATTACTATATATATATTAAAAAGGAGTTAGATTATTTCTTTTCTAACTCCTTTATTCTATTTAATACTCTAACAACATTAACAGTCTTATCGCTAACGTTTGCTACGAAGTATTTAAGTTCATCCAACTGATCAGAATTGACTAGTGCATCTATTAGTACATCGTAATGTAATCCTCTTAAATTATTACATGCTAATTCATTAATATAGAAAATATTCTTATTCTTTATGAAATAGTCTTCAATTTTTCCTTTATCAAAAATAAATTCATCATAATTATAAGCTAATCTAAATAGTCTTTCATCATCGTTATGCATTATACATAAATCTATAAAAGCAGCAAGTTCTCCAGGTTCAAGTACAGGTCCAAAGCCACCACATGTTCTAGTAGCTAAATCTAGTAGTTTATGATAATCTATTGGAACATCTAAATTCAAAAAAGCATCAGAATAAAACATGTTGATGATTTCTTCTTCACTTTTAGCATCTTTAAGATTTTCGATAAACATATCAATTTTTTCTTTACGAGAATTACTAACGTTTTGATATTCCTCGCTAGTAATCATCCTTTCTATCAATTCATCTAAGTCAATTAGTTTGTCCATATAATCTTGAATACTTTCAAACATATAAAACACTCCTTATATTCTTTAATATTCTTTGATATTATTAATAACCCAAGTTCTTTTTACCAGGTCTTTAATACCAGTATTACAATAACGACAATACTTTTCACCAAGCGTCGTAATAGGTGCTCCACAATTGGGACAATTTAGTCCTAATAGTTTTAAGTTTTCATCAACAGAAGTTGGATCAATAATATAGATTACTTCTACTATAAACCTATCTTGTATTTTTTTTCTACCTTTATTATCTTTTTTATAGTATTCTAAAGCACTTGCCATATATAGTGTAGCAATACTCTTACTTTTCTCATATCTATTAATAACAGTTTTATGATATTTTATGTCCTCATAAGAGACTTTATTATCTCCTAGGGCTTCAATCTTAGCTAATACCATATTTTTAATATTATCATTATAATTCTTTATATCATCAATCTTTTTCTTGCTTATAGATCTTAAATAATTAGTAATAGTATTCTCAGCCATACTCTTTATTTCATTAATATTTAATTCGGGAAAATCTTTTTTTAATGAAGATAACGATAAAGTTTCCATAGAAGATAATGACTTAGGAGTATTTTCATTTTCAATCTCACTTTTTTCTATTGCTTCTTTAAGATCACGTGTTCCAAAATACTTCTCTAAAAAATTACTAATAGTAGTCTTTATATATAATATAGCTATTACAATAATAACTAGTAAAATAGCAATTAAAAAAAGAGTAATTAAAAAGCCTTTCATATCCCACCTCATCATAAAGATAACACATTTTAATAAAAAAAACTACTTAATAAAAAGAATGGTATTTATAAAAACTATATAATGATATATAATCATAATAGGGTTGATAATATGAAGAAAGTATTAAGCATATTTATAAAATTATTAATATTTATAGGAATTGTATATTATTTATATGCAGTATTAGGAATAAGAGTATATAAAGCAAGTGGTACCTCTATGAATAGTACTATTGGTAATGGAGAAATCGTATTAACAATTAAAGAAAAAAACATAAAAAGAGGCGATATTATTGTTTTCGATGTATCCGGTTCTAATATAATCAAACGAATTGTAGGATTACCAACAGAAACTATTGATATAAAAGAAAATGGTTCTGTATATATTAATAATGCTCTTTATAATGAATCATATGTAAGTACAAAAACACCAAAAGAAGAAATAAGTTATCCTCATACTATCGAAGACAATAATTACTTTGTATTAGGAGATAATAGGGTAGATTCTTTTGATAGTCGTTTTAAAAAAATAAAAGACATAAACATAAAAAAAATAAAAGGAAGAGTATTCTTCTCGCTTAGTAAATTAAAATTAGTTCATAGAATTAATCAATAATTTAATTAGAATTATAAGATTATTTCTTGAGAAAGAATAGATAAAATGGTATCCTTATTATAGAAAGGTAGATTTTTATGAAGGATAAAAGAAATTTTGTTATAGTTCTTGCTTTATTGTTTTTGCTAGGATTATCATTTGGAACAGTATCACATTCAATCAATAATAATCAGTCTAGTACTTCTGAAGAAGTAGGTAGATGGGATGTTAAAATAACAAACGTCGAAGTTGTAACTAGTGGCGAAGCAGAAGATAATGATTACAAATATAAAGAAGGAACTATAGTATTAAAACCAATATTAAGATTGGTAGACGATAATATTTTCTATAGAGTAACGATAAAAAATGATGGAACAATTCCAGCTACTCTTGGAAGATATCTATACAACGAAAAAGATAAAAATACAGGCATTATTTTCACACATAATAAACCAAAAGAAGAATTAGCTCCAGGAGAAGAAACAACAGTTGATTTCTATGTCTATCTTGAACAAAGTAAACCATCTGAACAACTAGAATATACAAATGAGCTAACTGCAATATTCGAATACATACAAAAGAATTAATAAAGAAGGTGGTATTTATGAGCAATCAAAAAAAACAAATTAAACAATTAAAAAAAATTAAAGAAAATATTGATAATACTATTCAAATACCACTATTAGTAAAAGAAAAAAATGATACTACCATTGTTAAGAATAAACCAACTCATCTACCAAAAGAAACAAAAAAAGATAAAGTTAATAATGCTATATTATTAGGAATAATAGTATTACTATTATTAATAACTTCCTACGTAATAATTAGTAGAATAATAGATTCAGAAAAAAGACCTACAGTAATGGCAAAAACAATTACCAAAAAGAACAAAAAACAAAATCTTAATACCAAATGGATAACAGCAGATGACAGTATGTTCTATTTTGATAAAGAAGGAAACTTTTATTGGTATGATGATTATACCAATAAAAAAGATAACTATTATGACGGTACATATACTTTTAAACAAGGTCAAGAAGCATTAAAAGAAATGGGCTATGACGAGAAAGAATTTGTAAAAACATTTGGCGAAAAAATATCAGAAGATAA
>AUXO012012105.1_pt1 | contig 14685 bp, 14 predicted proteins | sample 768731 | NCBI WGS metagenome assembly AUXO01 (sample SAMN02715735, study PRJNA202380) | gut metagenome | biome: sheep rumen | host: Ovis aries | place: New Zealand: Palmerston North | reverse complement strand
TTAATATCTTTCATAATTAATTTTTATATATTTAATTCCAACCTCCTGAATAATATGAAGATCCAACAGTTACATTTTTAAATGTTTCATGGAAAACTTCTTCACCATGTACTCTGCATATTACTTCAAAATCATGTCTGTAATATGTCCAGAATGATGATGAAGATACAGTGCCAGTTTCTCCATTCTCTTCAGATTCTCCTTTATCATTAACAATAAATTTCATACTATCTGCATCATCAAGGAATCCTTCTAATGTTTCATCAGATACTTCTCCCTTAACTTGTACTTTTTGCTCAACATCAGCATAATATGAATCATCGGTATCATCAAGATACATTGAATGCCAAACTTCAAATCCATAAAGTTGATTTATTACTTTAAGTATTAATCCAACTACTGCTGAACCATAGCATCCTTCAAAATCATTTGAACCTTGATAACGTATCCTACCATGATTTGATTTATATTCTCCTTTTAAATGTTGAAGTAATGCACCCCTTTCACCATCATATTCGCATGATTCAATAAGTGATTTAATATGATTTTCAACACCAGTAGCAAATGTTGGACGTGCTTTCATAATAGAATTTTTAACACCTTTTAATGCAGCTTTAGATGCTTCTACGTTAACTGGATCTGATAAGAATTCTTTTAACTCATCTTTTTCAGCCCATGTTAAATCATTTCCTGATTTTAGATAAGAAACTAATCTTGCAGGTTCTTTTAATATTGCTGTAATAACTGAATCATCTTTAGGATAATAAGGACTCCAGCATCTTGTAGGATCAATTTGCTTTACAAGGAATTTAATATCATGCCAATTAGCTTTATTAACTTCATTAGCATATTCTTCCCACCATTTAAGTAAGTCTTCTTTTGTAAACTTACCATCTTCTAATTGTTGAAGAATAAACTTTCCATAGTCTTCTTTATTATATTCTGTTTTTTCTTCACGTCCTTTTCTTCCCCAAATAATTTTAGTTAATTCTTTTGGTGTATATCCTACTTTATCAATAAGAATCTGCATTGGATATTTTGCTAACTTTGCTGCAGGACCTTTACCTTGTCTAGCATCATAAGGTTTATTTGCTGCCATTTTCTTTTTCTTTGCTTCATCAGCTTTATCATATTCAGCAAATATTTTTTCCAAATCTGCTTTGAATCTTCTAGTTGGCTGAGTACCCCAAGCTTCATTAACTGTAGATATTTGACCTAAAGATATATTTATTGTTTCATTAAATTTTTGATTTAAATTTTTCATTATATTATTTTTTATTTATTTGCCTAAACATATCCCAATGAACTTTATCATTACCTATTTCTTTATTAATGGCTTTGCTAACTAGTACTGCATCATCATCATTACAACAATGATATACTGCTAAATCATTTTCATCTTTTGAACCATTTATTGAATTCGATTTTTGAAAATGTTTTTCATCAGGTCTAAATATAAAACCATCTTTATTTATAAAAAATTTAGTTTGTCCATCAATAGATACAGACCAATGATTAGCCATATATTTATCTACAGCAATATGCCTTTTATCATTTATAGATTCTAATATAAAATGTTTAATATCTTTCATAAGTATTTATTATAATAAATTTTACATTTTCCAGCCCATTGTTAATCCAATAGAACCCATTACAAGTTTAGATGTTAATAAGCTTCCAAATGTTCCTTTAGGATCTACACCCAGAGCTTTACATATTGCTCCGCCAAGCTTAGGACCAAATGCTGAACCTAATATTGCACCACCAATAGCACCAAGAAGACCTTCATCAATTGGTGTACCATTTTCTTTTGCTTCAGTTAATTTTTGTATAATATCTTCATACATTGCAGCCTCATTAATTGGTTGAGCTTCTGCTAATTCTCTCATTGATTTCATAGTTACATTATCAAATAAATATTATATATAAAAATAATTAAATTTAAATAAAATATATTTCTATAGGATCTGTTTGAATAAAGTCATTCATATTTCTTGACTCTTTATTAATATAATATTTAACAGATGCGAGTTTAGGTATTTCAATAATAGTATTTAATGAGATATTTCCAAATGCATCTAACCCAGGAGTATTAGTCATATTATATTTATTAACAACATAATTATTCTGATAATAATCAATATTAGATAAGTATTCTATGTACTCTTGTGATGCATATGCCATTTCATTATATTCAGAAATAAAATTCAAATCAATAGACTGAATTAAATTATCTGTATCATTATTTAAAATCAAATTAATTAAATCTGATTTAGAAATAAAATTAACATCATACTTAATATTAATGAAATAATCTAACAATAATGATTTAACTCTATCTGAAATAATATCTTTATTATATGTCGAATTAGGTTTAATATAGCAAACAATTGAATACTTTCTAATAAGAGGATTTATAAATTCTACATTAAATCCTGCAATTGAATGTTTAGAATTACTTAATGTTGCAAGAACCATATTTTTTTGGTCAGTAGATAAATATAAATCATTTTCATCTATAGTATAATAAATAGACTTATCATCTTTATATAAATTTTCAATATTTTGTAATGCTATTATATATATCTTATTATTTACTAATGATGCATAACAATTCGTATATCCTATAAATGAAAATCTAGATAAGAATAATTTCATATTATCTGTTGTAGAATAAACTAATGAACGAGAATTCATACCTATCATATTACGTATAAATCCTATTGAATCAGCATTATTACCACCAGAAATATATGTATTAATACTTAAGTCAATAAATTCATTAATATTTACAGTATTTCCTAATGTATCACTACCAGAATCAGCAAATTCAAATTTTACACTTTCATTATAGAATATATTTCCTATTAAGCCATTATGCTGTAAATACTCAATACGTACATTTTGTCCATCTCTAAGTTTTTGACCATATAAGCCATCACCAAAAATAACATCAAATGTATTATCATATCCAATTTGTATAGTATATGTGTGAGAATTTTCATACATATCATAAAGACATGCAGTTTCGTCCCAAAGCTCACCATCCACAAAGACTTCAATATAATTTCTATCAAATAAACCTAATGATGTAATATGAATAGTTTCTAAAGCATTTCCTTGTGCTACATATTCGTATTTAATAAATGTTCCTTGCTGTATTCTTAATTGATATTCTACTAATGGATTAGATACATTTACAATATAATAGTCTGTAGGTAATATAACTGAATATATAACTCCGGTATTCTTATTTATAATATGAGTATGATTTTTAATAAATAAGTTATTCTTTGTTTTATTCAATCCATTATTAATATGTAGTTTAGCTAATAATATACCACCAGAAGATGTTCCATAACTAGGTTCAAATCCAGATATCTTTGCTAATGAATATATAGAATTTCTACGAGTTGCTGTGAATACATTTTGTTCTGTAAAAGCATCTTCAATATAGAATAATATATTTTGCATAACACCCTTAATACCAGTAAAGATAATATTAAAGATTTGTGTATTTGTATATTTTAATCCTAAACTATTAAATGCTTTTGCTAAATATGTTTGAACACTATTATCAAAATTGTCAAACATCGTATCCATTACTTTAAATAATTTCATACTATCATATTATATTGTATTTTTATCTAAATTGGTAAACACGTTGTCTTTGCTCACCAGTTCCATCAAATATTTCTATTCCTACTAAATATATTTTTCTAGTTTCTCCATCTAATATTTGTACTTCAATATTAACTTCAAATTTTTTCAAAAAAATAGTTTTATTAAAAATTAATTCATCTATATATTTTTTAAGTTCATTGACAGATGGATATAACTGCCATAGAAATTGTTCGAAGTTACTACCAAAATCAGGCATACCTAATAACTGAGTATTTTCAGTATTAAATAAAACATCTAATTCTTGAACAGCTAAATCAATTTCTTCTGTTAAAAATATACGTGAATCAATAGCAAGATCTATCATAATTAATATTTATAGTTATTTTATAAAATTAATGTCCAATTACCATAAGTAATATAGTTACTATCTTGGTCATATATTTCATATACACCACCATCTTCTTCATAATTTAATGTATTAACTGTAAATAATACATAATTACTATTTCGGCCTATTTCATAATATACTTCATTATTTATCTTTAATATAAATGAAGTTGTCTTAGAAATATATTCAGTTAAGTCAATTCCTATATTTTGTGTTTTACCCTTTCTAATTTGTAACATAGGTAATTCAAATGTCTTAAAGAAAATTGGCTTATAAATAATCTGTATATTATTATTTTTTGTTTGATATGTATTCTTTACTTCATCTTTCTTAATAATACAATTTACATTATTTACAAATGAAAACTTATCAGATTTATAATTTTCATACCAATCTAATAATTCTTCTTTAACTGCAGTATTATTTCCTGTATTAGATATTTTATTTACAATATCTAAAAATGAATTATCTTTATTTAAATTATATTCAATCATATTATTTTTATTTTCTAATATAGTTTCTTTATATTTAAGATTAAGTTCCTTAACTGAATCTAATCTTGGTACATTATTTACTTGTATAATATACTTAAACTGGTCCTTGGTAATAAATACTTCATTACTTTGTATATTATTACCAATTAATCTATCTATAAAAGTAATCTTACAAATTAATAAATCTGGTAATTGTGCATAATCAGTTAATATACCTGTCAAATTAAATGAGAATAAACCATTTTGAAGAGCATTAAATGGAGAAAAACCTATTGCTTCATTATCTATATAATTTAATAAATCTAGTTTATTAGATAATTCTATTAAACTAATTTCTTTATCTAGAATAACATTTTTAAATTTAGTATCAGTAGCAATTTGTATTTTAAATCCAAAGAAATCAATATTTACTTGGTACTCATCTTTATATTCTTCTAAGAACGCTTCAAATTTAGATTTCTTTAATATATTCAAATAATAATCATCATCTATTGGATAATCTTCATAATTAGTACTATTAAAACCAATTCCTTTACGTTTATTAGGTACGGCTAATCCACTAGATACTAAAAACTTAATATTATCATCAGTAACATGGTCTAATTTGTTTATTTCATCTAATTCTTCTTTATATTCTTCAGATAATGTATTGAAATCTTTAAAGAATATATCTCTATTAATAATATGATGATAAAAACAATATGCTTCGGTTAATGCTCTATTAGTACTACCAAATATTGATTCATATGATTCTTGATTAGGATAATGGAATCTAGTTAAGATAGATATTTTTCCATTTAAGTCAAAATCACAAATACTATAAATAGTAAATTTATATGGATTAGTAAATGAACAAGTATTAGGTAAATAATCTGGATCTAATACATAATAATGGTTTGTATTATCAAGATGTGTATATGGATATAATGAAATATTCAATGGAACAATATTATAACTATAATCAATAGATTCAAAATATTTAAAATATACTTTTTTAAATACTTTCTCATCTTTACTAAACTTACCATCATTATTTTCATCTTCATCAACTTCTATTAATATACTAGGTTGAGTAAATAATGTTATAGGTACAAATTGTTTTTCAATATTAGAACTATTATTATCTTCAATTCTATTATTTTGATTATCTATATTAATGATAATATTATTAATGAAATCTTGATTGTCTGTAGTTTCAACAATATTTAAATTTTCTTGATAATACCAATCATAATCATATTCATAATCACCAATTTCTTCATTAAATACATAATTTCTATCAAATAATTCATTAATATCAGGAATATAGCAAGTAACATATTCTGAATATATATTATGATTATTTCTATATTCTGTATTACTATTATATGTTTTCTTAATAGTATCTTTTAATTGTAAGTAATCATATTCATTCTTATATTGATATTCAGTAAATAATGAATTCATAGTCCTACAATAATAATGGAAATGAATATTATTTATTACATTTTCAATATGAATAATAAAATTACGAGTATTATGAATTTGCGGATGATATATATTAACTTTATTACATTTAATTTTATCTTCTGTAAAATAATATTTATCACCATCAATATGTTTTTTATAAATACTATATACCATTAATCCATCTAATGGACTATTTTCATTGTCTTTATTTTCTAAGTATAAATCTTGGTCAGTTAATTCATCATTAAATAATTTATAGTCTGTTGAATAAAACATATTATCCTGATTAGATGGAAAGACTAAAATATTATTTTCATTAAACTTTAATTGATGTTTATACTTATCAAATATATCTCTCTCAATAAAATATATATTATTATCAATTGCTACATTATTCATAAATGAAAAATTTCTTAACATAACAAATGATTTAGTTTCATTATCTGTTAATGAATTTTCATTATATGGTATATATTCTATTCTATATTGATAATTATTTATATATAAATATTTAACTTGCATTAATTTTTATTAACATTTCATTATATATAAAAATATTATTTTAAATGAATTTTTGAATATTTATATCTATATTATTTATGGTTTAATATTTAAATAATATATGAAAATAATTTGTAAGTATAAAGATTTTTACGATTTCTTCACGCATGACTATGAAGCAGATATTGTATATGTTCGTGAACCTGTAAAAGTGTATGAATCATATAAGAAATTGTATGAAGATAATACAGGTAAATTTTACTCAGATAGAAATCGATATGTTCCTAATCCAGGATATACAAGACAATATAAAACTGAAGGATATGTTTGGTTTGATAATTATATATTTGGTGTATTTCCTAATGTATATTCACAGCCAGTTATTGGAGTATGTGTAGAAACTATAACTTATAATACAGAATATATAACTTCTACACTTACGCATAAATTTGTAGATGAGTTATGCGCATTAAAAAATAATGAAGAACAAAAAGCATATATACAACATTATGTATCAAAAATGATTAATGATTATGCATTAAATCATCCTTATATAAAGATACCAAAGAAAATTATACCTCCAAGTTCATCTAAAATGATTGGAGATTATCTTAAAAAGTTTGCATGGAAATATGAATGCAGAGAAGTATTTATGAAGTTGAATGCTCCTGTATGGATTGAAGCAAATGATAATTTAATTTCTCAGACAATATATTTTGAATATAGAAATGAAAATAAAATCAAGCATGTTGGAAATTCAACACGGGATGCACAGTATATTACAAATATTTGTTTTAATAAGCTTAATGATAATATTCTTAAGTATTGGTATAACGACTTAATGGATTTGAATACTTATATTAATATCGAGAATTTCTTATGGAGTGTAAAACAAGAACCGATAGTTAATCCTGATAATAAGACAAAGATTATATCACATGGATTTGATTTAAAGACAAGTTTTAGAAAAATGTAAAATAATATTTTTAATAAAGTTTAATAATTAATTATGGAAAAAACAATAGGTACCGTAACATTTAAAAAGTTTACTGGTGAAAAATTACCAAATATAACTGAATATATAAAAGAATATACAAAAGAACATAAAGATACAGAAATTATAATTGGAACTGATTCACAAAACAAAAATAATCATACAACATATTCAACAGTTATAGTATTATATAATCCTGGTCATGGCGGTCATTGTATATTTAGACGTTGGAAAACAGAAAAAGAAAGAGTAAGACAAGTTCGTTTGTTAAAAGAAGTAGAAGAATCAATTAATTTAGCAAATGAACTTAAAGATGCAGGATTAAAAATTAAATATATTGACTTAGATATTAATCCTAATCCAAAGTTTAAATCTTATGAAGTATTCCAAACAGCTAAGGGATGGGTAGAATCAATAGGATTTGATGTAAGATTTAAAACTATTGCGCCATTGGTTACATCAGTAGCAGATTGGATAGTTAAATCATAAAAAAATGGAAGACTTAAGTCTTCCATTTTTATTATATTTATGATTCAATATCAGGGAATTTACCTTTGTGTAATATTTTATATAATGCTGAACCTTCATTTTCTGGACTACCATCTTTTGCACTTTTAGGATCATTAGGACCTGCTGCATCAGATTGTGGCATTACTGGACGAGGTTCTGCCCACTTAGGTGGATTTTGTTTAGCTTCAAGCATTTTATCTCGATTTTTCATAACATGTTCAGATAAACTATCAATAAATTCTTTACGATTGTCTTGACTTTCATTAATAAATTTACCTGATTTATCAATAACATTAGCTTTAGTTAATGCTTCTTGTAATAATTTACAATTATCAAGATTTTCAGTACACATTTTAGAAATTCTTTCTTTAAGCTTATCTCCTTTAAGTGCTGAACCAAAAATATTATTTTCTGGTTGTGCTGAACCTACAGGTAATTGTTTATCACCTTTCTTACCATTATTCTTATTATCTGATGCTAAAACAGAAGCAATAGCACCTTGAGTGATTTTTAAGAAATCTTGAACTTTTTCAGGACCTGTAACAACCAAACAATCTAATGATGCATCTCTATTAATTAATCCAATTTGAGACCAACGGTGGTGTCCATCAATAATCCAATATTTTCCTTCTGTTTTATAAACTAATACAGGGACTGGGAATTTCTTACCAAATGCTTCTTTCTTAAACATATCTCCTGCTCCTTTTGCTCCCCAATCTTTAGTAATCCATTTTGCTGAATTTTCAATATCAATTTCAGATTGTGTAGGATAAAGCTCTGTTACTTTTACTGCAACATGATTTTGCGCCTTATAATCTTTACCATGTTCACCATCAAATAAGTATTTAATTGCAACCATCCAATATTTAGCGTTATCACCTTTATCCGCATTTTTTAAAGCATCATTTAAAGCATCAACATACTCTTCTAATGAACCTGTATGTTCATTTAAAAATTTATATAATTTTTTGATTGCTTTCTTTTCTGAAGAATTAAGCTCTTCATTAATAAATTCTATTAATCGTTTCATATAAAATTAATTAATTTTATTTATATTATTCTTTATTTTTTCTAATTTTTTCTAAAGCCCTTTGATTGAATTCATATAATAAATCATCATCTAAGATATGTTTTTTAGCAGGATTAATCAAATATCCCATCTTACTCATAACATCTCTATTAATAAGAACTTTTTGTTTTTTATTACGATTATCAACTAATGCAAACTCTACATTTAATAATTTACGAGAACCAATACGAATACATGGTATTAATACTGTAGGACGGTCTTCAGTAACTTGTCCAACAATAGCATTTGATTGTCCTTCTAATTTAAATGTATATTTTTGTCCATCAATAGTTGCAATAACCTTATGTCCTTTTTGTTCAACTTTTTCGCATCCTATAGTTGATGCTTTAGCTCCATTACCTGTATCTAATTTAGCTTCAAATTCTACTTCAGTTTCAGATTCATCAGATAATGTAAAATGAACATTTTCAATATAACCAATAGATTTTGGTGTTAATACTAATTGGTTAATATCATTAATTTCTTTTAATAAAATTCCCATAAAGTTTTCACCAATGACTTCAGAAATACCATCAGTACCTGGAGAAGCATTATATTCAAGCACTACATTATCGCCAATCTCTGGATTAGAACCAGCTTTAAGTGGCATAATATCTACTGCACACCATGGCATTCCAGAAATCTTTGCAACATTCAATGCAATTTCTTCTTGCTCTGGAGTTAATGTTACAGGTTCAGCAGTAGCGCCTAAAGATACATTAGAACGGAAATCGCCAGATATCTTAACACGTTTCATAGATGCGAGAATCTTTTGTTCAGTACGCATTGTAAGAACATGTACACGAATATCACCGCCATCTGCTTCTTCTTTCTTTTGTAATAATAGTTCTCTTTCAGGGTCAATTGCAAATATGGCTTGAAGAATACTTAATATAGTTTTTCCTGTAACCATAAATACACCAGTACCACCATGACCATCAAGAATCTTAACTACATATTCTTTTTTCTTATCTGCATCTTCGTCTTCACCAATATCTTTATATATTAACTTAAGTTTCTTTTGTAATGATTCTTCGCCTTTATCAATATCATTTTTAGATAATAATGTAAATTTAGGTTGAGGAATATTATAACGTTCCATTAATACTGCAGATGTATACTTATTAGATGCTTTTTGCGCAGCTTGTATAGGATTAAGAACGAAAAAACCCCAATCTTGAAGTTCTTTAATTAATTCAATACATTCATCAGAATCTTGTGCACCTAAACGAGTAATAACAATTGTATCAACATTAGATTGTTCATCAATAGTATACTTATTTACATTATCATTGAACTTAATTTTTGTATCTGTTGCTTTATAATCAATTTCTTCTGCAACAAATGGATATAATTTTACACCTTTACCTTTAATTGCTTCTTCAAGATTTTTAAGAGTCTTATTTGACTTAGAATCTCTATCATTTGTAAAAACAATTATATTCTTAAAAAAGAAATCCTTTTCGTCATCATCATCAACTACTTCATTAATTTGCTGTTGATTATTTAATTCTTTTTTAAGTTTTTCATTTACTGTTTTAAATACCTCAGAAACAATTTCAGGATCTCTATAATCAATAAATTTCTTCATATATATATTTTAATTATATTATATATATAAAAATAAAAAAATGAGATGATTTAAGTCATCTCATTATAATTAAATTTTAAATATATTCATGAGGAAATGAACATGAATAATGAATTTTAAAGTTTTTATCTACAAATTTCTTATATGTAAAATACTTGAAAAATAATATATCATTTAATTTATGTTTTTTAATATCACAACTTCTTTGACTAATAAACCATTCTATACATTCATTTGTTATCTTTAATTGAATATATGGAATACAATCATTAGATGTTAATACTAATTGTCTATCATTAATCCATCCTAATTCTCTTTCATATAATAAATGTTCTAATGATTTTTCAAGCATTTCATAGTATGGTCTATCAACAGTAATATCAAAACACTTATTCAATAACTCCGATTTAGTATATACTCGTGAAAATGGTAAATATTGTACATAATTAAAATCACCTTTATTTGGAGATTTAATATGGATTGAATTAGTATCTATTAATAATTGCATATCTTTTTCTCTAATCTCTTCCATTTTAGAAATAATCATAGATACACAATCATCAACATTATATTTACCTGTATTTATTTTAATAACTTCTTCAGGGGTATATAAGAAATCAATATTCTTTTCATATAATTCTAATACATCTTTAATACTCCATGGTTCTGGTGCAAAATATCCTGAACCACCTTCTTCTATTTCATCATTTAATCTCTTTGTAATAGTTTGTATATCTGCATAAAGATAAACTATTAAATGAGTAGTTGATTTAATAGTATTAGCTACAGATAATGCTTCATCATATCTTTGCTTTGTTTCTCTATTATATATTTTATCATATGTAAGACAACCAGCAGGTCCTCTCATCATATTACAATTTTGCCAGCATGTTTTTTTATCTAAAGCTGACAAAATTGTATCTTTTCCTGTTCTATCAACGCCTTCAATACTTATGAACATAATATTACAATTATTTATTTATAATATTAATATAGGATTTCACCTTGTGCTAATTCATTAAGTTTTGCTTTTGCCTGAGAAACTGCTTCATTTAATTCCTTTTCAAATTCAGCTAATACTTCATTAAAATGATTAGTTGCATTCTCATTAGTACCATTCATTTCATCTCGAGTACATTGGTAAATAAAATCGTTTTCATTCCATTCAAATGTATCTGAATCTTTATCAGGGAAATAAAGATTAGTTGCTTTACCTGTACGTGCCATCTTAATATAATGCATAGCAGGTGAATGAATATTAATACAATTAATTGCAAATGGTACTTTCTTAATAGTTTCCAATAATAGCCTATATGCTAATACATTATCTTCTTCTGGTTGAATTTGTTTATCAATACGTTGTCTAAAGAAATTCAATAGACTCAAGAAATTAACATTTACAAGATAATATGTTTCAAGATTACGATTAAGAATATGACGAGCATCCATAATTGAAATCTTTTTAGAGTCAATCATATCACAATACAATTGCTTACATTCTTCAGTTAATTTCTTATATCTCTCATAAAACTCATCACTATTTTCAATACTTGCTGGAACAAGACTTCTCTTATGTGTCCACCATTTATCTCCACTACATTCTGCAGAAAATGTAAATCCAACACGATTACGAAGAATATGAGTTACAGTTTGCAAATCAATACCTTGAATTAAGAAAGTAAGATTAACTGTTTCCAATGACTGTGGAAGATACTTAAAATGAAATGCATCATATACATTTTGAATCTTTTCTTTCATAGTCATATTATCTCTTACTTTGATAGGATCATCATTCCATGTTGCATTAGTAAATGGAATAATAGCAGATATCAATTGTTCAATAGTAGGATAATTCAATAAAGTTACTTTAATTGAATCTAGATTATTGACAAACTCAGTTGTTGGTTTTTCGCCAAAACGCAATGGCATTGGCAAAGTTGCTGGCTGTAAATTATTATTTTTTGGCATAATTATTATAAGTTATAAAATTCATTAATATAAGCTAAAATTTGTGTAGATGTGTAACTTTCTTTAAGATAAGGTTCAGCTAATTTAATAACTTCTCTATATCTACGTTCAGCATTATTATAAACATCTTTCATATATTTTGAGTTACCTAAATTAATCTCATATTTAGAATAAGTAACTACTGATAAAATATCAGCTAATGCTACCATAATACCTTCAGGGGATGATAGATTATTAAACTCTTCAAGATTATTTGAAAATTCCTCAGATATATATGTCTTATTTACTTCATGCTCGGCTTTAGTCAATTCCTCATTAATCTTAGTATACTTTGACTTAATAGGATGAGGAACATCAGAAATAAATACTTCGCTAAAATCATGTAATAATGACATTTCTAATGTTTTTGCTAAATCAAAATTATAATAATCATGAAGTTTTAATACATATACTGATACAAAATATGAATGCTCAGCAACAGTTTCAGAAGAAACTCTTGGAGCAGTTTGATAACGAACTAAATTTCGTAAATTATCAATATTATATAAAAATTCTGTTAAATTACTATTAATCATTTTTTATTCAATATTACCATTATATTCAAGTCTCTTAGAAAAATCAAAACTATTTTTCTTTAATGTCTTTACAATATTATCTAATTCCTCTACACTACCTGCTACAGCATAAGCTGATTCTGCAATCATAAGATTAACTGGTAAATTATCAGGATTAGGAAAATAAACAATAAATGGAGTTTCCCAAGCATATGCCATACCCATTTCCATAAGAGTACCCATATCCTTGCCTACTGTACTTGCAATTACAAAATCACAATGCTTGATAATTTGAGTATCAGCATCAAATGCAGCCTTTCTATCTTCTTTGCTTGCATCTGATTTTACTTCTACTTCATCTTTAGGACTAAAATATGATATTTCATTATCATTCAAGACTTTCAAAATATCTTGTCTTGCACTTTCTTGTGGTGGATTAAACCACCCACTAGCCAAATATGCTGTTACTGGCTTTACACTATTTAACCATTTCATACTATTTATATTGAAATATATTTATATGATAAGATAGGAATATTTGCTGATTAAATTTAAGTAATATATTAATATTATTTTTAAATAAAGGTATTTGTACTTAATTATTTTATGAAGATTTTACAGATTTTTAACGATACAAAAAACAAGCACATACTTCGATATATTAAAGAATTTGAAACAGGAATAAACTTATATTTTCCAGAAATTACTCTACAAACATATATAATATCAGAAGATAATGAACAGTATTTGAAATTTAATACATCAGATGAATTTATAAATAATATCAATGATAATTTTGACTATATATTTATTCATTCATTACCTAAGTCTAATATTAATATATACAATGTATTAATAAAAAACATAAAAATAAAGAAAATTTTATTTTGCCATTATTATTCAGTTAAAGAAATGTATAATAATTTTAGTAGTAGTTATATAAATACATTGTTTAATTCTTGTCATAAAATTTGTATATATGAATCTCAGGATAAAATATATAATGAAATTCAAAATATTATAAATGATACTAATAAATTAATACAAATTGGATTAGTATATAATATTCCTAATAATAGTATCACGCATAAAATCCATCAAATATCTATGATATCTAGTAATAATTTAAAAATGGATTTTACGTTATACTTAAGTATGTTCAATATATTACAGAAAAACAATCCTTCATCAGATTTAATATATAAGATATATGGTATAAATAAGTCAATTCAAACATTAGGTATTGAGAACTTATTCAATGATAAATATGGAAAACCATCTCCATATACTAATATAGATACTTCTATTATAGATACAACTAAAATAAATATATATCCATCTATATCTTTTGAAGAATATAATAAAGTTATTAATGACTCAGAATTTATAGTAGATTTTGATAATATAACTGAATTTAATTATACATTATTAGATATGTTTTCTAATAATACTGTTTTGGTTTTACCAGAAAATATTGCTAAAAATATTAAAATCAATTCTAAGCAAACATTATATGACTTACGATGTGCAATATATGTAAATA
>AUXO010382178.1_pt1 | contig 14686 bp, 11 predicted proteins | sample 768731 | NCBI WGS metagenome assembly AUXO01 (sample SAMN02715735, study PRJNA202380) | gut metagenome | biome: sheep rumen | host: Ovis aries | place: New Zealand: Palmerston North | reverse complement strand
CATCAAATGTTCGGATGCAACTTTCCGATTTGTGCAACAACCCCGTTGTATTATCTGAACCTGTTGCAAAAAACACTGCTCCTGCAATAGTTTTGGCAACAAAATATATTATGCAAAAATCTAATTCAGACCCTATAATAATTGTTGTTCCGTCAGACCATTTAATCGAAAACAATGAAAAATTTTTATCTACTGTAAAAAAAGGTGAAAAATTAGCTGAAGACGGATATATTGTAACATTCGGAGTTGAACCTAGTTACCCTGAAACAGGATACGGCTATATTAACACCTCTGAAAAAATACAAGACGGATACAAAGTAAAAGAATTCGTTGAAAAACCAAATTGTGAAACTGCAAAAAAATATTTACAGGCAGGAACATATTTTTGGAATAGCGGAATTTTTATGTTCAAAGCTTCAACATTGTTTGAAGAAGCATATAAGCATGCTCATGAAATAGCAAAGCTTTCAGAACTTTTTGACTTTAATAAAAAAGATGAAATTCCGTTCATAGATTTTGACAAAATGCCGAGCATTTCAATAGATTACGCAATTATGGAAAAATCAGACAAGATTGCACTTGTCAAATTGGAAAGCGATTGGAACGATTTGGGCTCATGGCAATCAATTTATGATGTAAGCAAAAAAGATACAAACGGTAATGTTTTTGTGGGCCATGTATTAGATGAGAATTCAAAAAATTCTTTTGTCTACTCGTCCTCAAAACTTGTTGCAACAATAGGGCTTGAAGATACAGTCATTGTAGAAACTGAAGATGCAATTTTGGCGTGCAAAAAAGACAGAACACAAGATGTAAAACATATATATGAAACACTAAAAAAACAAAACGACAACACACATCTTATACACAAAACCGTTTATCGCCCTTGGGGATTTTACACAGTAATTGCACAAGGCGAAGGTTTTTTAACAAAAATTATTCATGTAAACCCTGCGCAAAAACTTTCTGTACAATCTCACAACTTTAGAAGCGAGCATTGGGTTGTACTGTCAGGAACGGCAAAAGTTGTATTAGAAGGCAAAGACATCATCCTTTCTCAGGGACACAGTGTAGATATTCCGCTAAAAGCTATACACTCCCTCCAAAATCCTTATAAAGAGGATTTGGAAATCATTGAAGTTCAAAAGGGCAACCCGCTTATAGAAGAAGATATCATAAGATACGAGGACATGTACGGCAGAGTGTAATTGGTTAAATAGTTTAAAGATTGCATAGTTGCAAGGTTTTTTTCAACTCCATATAGTATCCGTCGTTAAGTAAATCATAGAATTGCTTTGTAACATTTGGAGCGATTGCTTCAACCCATTCTCTGTCAATATAAAGTCCTTCAACAAGACGGGCAAAAAGCTCTGTAGGTTTTTCATAATATTTTTTATATCTGTTAATTCTCGCAGAAACACGAGCTTGTTTTCTCTGCAAAGATTTTAGCCTTATACAAGACATAAAAGCTTTTGGCATATCAGGGAAATCTGCTTCTATATTGTCAATTGAATATAATTTTACTGTTTTTTTGAAAAATCCACCCTCAACAACTTTTACCCTGTCATATCTCAATAAATATTTTGCCTGAGATTTTCTTATATATTTATCAAATTCTTTAAACTTTTTAGAACGCATAAAATTTGGATAATCTTGTCTTATAATCTTTTCTTGCTCCTTAATTTTTGACTTAATCCTATCCTTATGCTCATAAAGCCTTATACATAATGAGTTTTCATCAACAAAATTTGTTACTTTCATTAATTCTTCTTTATATACAGGATTTTCTGACTGAAACAAAACTTTTAAACTACCGCCTGTTTTATTCATGTCAGGTTCAATTTTTGAATGAATATAGTGAGCAAATTCATGCAAAAGCGTCTGCACAACTTTATTTTCAGGGACATTTTTTGAAATATCAATCCTGTTTTTAATAAAAAACCCTTGATGCCCTCTCGCCTTTGTTCCCGTATGAACTTCTAACCCCAAAGATATGAAATAATTGATAAGCTCCGCTTTATTCATATTATAATTATATAATAAACAGCAAACAGCATTAATTTTTTATTTTATTTTATTATTTTGTGAATTTTGCTTTAATCAAATATCTCAAATGCCTAAACCCATCTCTCCAAGGACGCAAGTGAGGAATACGACCTTGTACATCCTTATACAGAGATATTGGGACCTCATCAATTTTAAAATTATGTTTTACAAATTCAACATACAATTCACTTGCAAATTCCATACCTGTAGTTTTAAACGTAATTTGATCAAGGCATTTTTTTCTCATTAATCGCATGCCACATTGAGAATCAGATAATTTTGTTCCATATAGTAAATTCAATATAAAAGTTAATGCAGGAGTACCAATATAACGATTTTTCCAAGGCATAGCACCTTTCTCGATATTTCCTCTTATCCTTGAGCCTGTTACCATGCCCAATTCAGGCTTCATTTTATTCCAATACAAAGGGATCTCTAAAAAATCATATGTATTATCTGCGTCTCCCATCAAAACATATTCACCTTCAGCGTTTTTAAAACCACATCTCAAAGCATTTCCATAACCTTGCTCAGCACAACGAACAACCCGAGCTCCCTCAGCAATTGAAATTTCTGCAGTTCTATCTGTAGAATTATTATCTACAACTACAACTTCTCCTGCAATATTCAATTTTTGAAATGATTGTTTACATTTTTGAATACATATTGCTATTGTTTTTTCTTCATTTAAACAGGGAATAACAACAGATAAATCAACCGACATTTTTTACTCCAATATATAAAATTACAAATAAAAGATAAATATAAGTATACTCTAAATTATCATTATTGTAAACATTCTAAAATATTTTATAAGGATTTAAAATATTATTAGAATCGAATGTTTTTTTTATTTGACGCATACAATCCAATGAAACGGAATTAACAACCTTATCAATATAATCACGTTTATCCGCACCAATTCCATGCTCGCCGGACAATATGCCGCCCAATTGACCTGTCAAATTATATATTTCGACCTTAGCTCTTTTATATCTTGAATATTCATCTTCATCACTATAATCTATAGGAATTTGCGGGTGGACACTACCATCACCCACATGACCAACCATACACACTTCAAGACTATACCTTGAACATATTTCTCTTATACCCAAAACAAGTTCAGGCAATTTTTCCCTTGAAACTATAACATCATCTGTCGTAACATTTGGCTTTATTTTTGCACAAGCACCCATTGATGAACGACGAGCTTTCCATATTTTTTCATATTCTTCATCGTTATGAGAAGCCTGAATTGCAGATGCCCTGCATTCTGATAAAACACCAACTATTATTCTTTCCTGATAATCCATTGAGCACTCAAAACCGTCAATCTCAATAACCAAAGCAGCCTCTTTATCAGTTAATAAATTTGCAGGATAAAATTCTTCAACCGTTTTTATCGCATTTTTATCCATAAAATCTATTGTTGCCGGATATATTCTCTGTTCTATCAATGAATTTACAGCCAAAACTGCATCTTTTACTGTGTCAAAATATGCCATAAAAACTTTTTTTGCTTCAGGTTTTGGTATAAGTTTCAAAGTCACTTCGGCAACAATTCCTAAAGTTCCTTCTGAACCTACAAACAAAGTGTTTAAGTTATAACCTGTTGAATTTTTTATAGTACTTGAACCGGTTCTTAATATTGAACCGTCAGCCATAACAACTTTCATATCCAGAACATAATCCTTTGTCGTACCATATTTAAAAGATTTTGCTCCGCCTGAATTTTGCGCAACACTACCACCTATTGTAGATACTGCTAAATTTGAAGGGTCAGGAGGATAAAACAAACCAATTTTGTCAACTTCTTTTTGCAAATCACCTAAAATTACACCCGCTTCAACAGTTGCAGTCATATTTTCAGGATTAATTTCCAATATCCTATTCATTTTAGAAAAGTTCAATAATATTCCGCCATGCTCACATCTGCATGCTCCAACAACATTCGTCCCTGCACCTCGGCAAACAACAGGCATTTTATACTTGTTTGCAAGCTTCACAACTGATTGTATTTGTTCAACACTTTCAACAAAGACAACAACATCCGGAAGATTTACGACTTCCCTTGAATTTGAAGCATCTTGAGCATATGCATAACGTTCTTCCAATGTTTCAAGTATATTTGATTTAGAAAGATATTGTTTTAACTCCGAAATTAATTTATTCTTCATCAACATAAGAAGTCAACTTTTCAATATTTGTTCCAAGTTTGGATAACATTTTTTCTATTTTATCCACTTTTCTGTTCAACACAGTATCATCTTTTTCTTCAATTGTCGAAAGAATTTTTTCAAGTTTGTTCTCCAAAATATCAATTCTTTCTTCCTGAAGTTGGAATTTTGATACAAGTCTACTGATTAAATCTTGATTATCAGGCAATAATTCCTTTATTTCATTTAAAATATCATCTTTTAAAGGCAGATTTGATTTTATATCTTCAATATTTTTTTCCAAATCATTAATTCGAGCAGTTTTATCAGATATTGAAGATATATTTTCTGTTGTTAAATCAACCCATTCACCAAGATACATAAGGGCTTGATGAAATACTTTATCGGCATTTGCAGAAGCAACAGCCATAGAATGAACTCTATCAAGCTTATTTTCTATTCTTGAGGTTGCTTCATTGGTATCAAGATTATTTATCCTATCTTCTAGCTTATAAATTATTCCGCTAAAATTATTCAATCCATCGGTTAAGGTTTTAAAAGATTCATCAGAATTCAACAATATTCTGTTTGTTCTGACACTAATACTCAAAATATCTTCAGTCAAGCTTTCGATATTTGCTTTCAAATCAATCATTTCGTCTTGAGTTAAAGAAGCCTCAAGACCATCAACCGCATTTACGATTTTCTTAATTTCATAAGACAAATCACTATAATCAGCACTCTGCAAATTATTAATTGCAATCCTTAATTTTGCAATATCAGATTCTACATCCTGTAAAGTATATGTATAATCAAACGCATCATCAGATGTTGACAGCTGCTTTAACTGATTTTGAACTTCTATAATATTCTTATTTATCTCATCTGTTTTTTCTTCAACAAAATCTTTAATTTCCTCAGATTCTTCAACAAATGATATTTGGTCAACAACAGATATCAAAGCATTCATTACAGATTCTTTAATATCTTCTGCATTCTTGTCCAAATCAACGTTATCAAGTTTCACTAAAACATCTTTCAAATAAGTATCAATTGCAGACAATCTATCATCAGAAGATGTTTCAAAATTCTTATGCTGTTCATATATAATATTTTTTACATTATCAATCTCATCCAACAAACTTTCTAAAGATGTGTCAGCAGCAATAGCATCAACTTTTGTATTAATACTTTGCACAATATTTGAAATCTCTTTTTCAGAATCAGTAAGTTCATTTAAAGCAAGTCCAATAGATTCATCAGAAACAATTGTATCTATTTTAGCATTTAAATTATTAAAATAATCTGACATCATTTTTTCAGATTTTTCCGATATTTTATCTAATTTAGATTTAATATCATCTGAAGCAGTATCTGTTGCCATAATATTTATTTTTGTATTTAACGCAGATATCTTATCATTAATTTGATTATTCGCATCTCCTATTTCGTCAAATCTCTGATGCATTTCTTCAGCTGTGGAATCTGCAACAATAACATCTAGTTTTGTATTCAAATTATTTATACTATCCGCTATTGCCAAATTATCACTTTTTAGTTCTTCAATTTTGGTTATAACTTTATCTGAATTTGTATTATCAATAACTTTTTGTGTTGCAATATTCACAAATGATTTTATATTATCAAATAACTTATTTATATCATCTTGGATTTCATCTTGTTTTGAAGACACTAGATTTTGATTATTATTAAATAAATCAAACCTCTCTTGGAAATTATTTTTTATATTATCCAATGCTTCAAAAATTTTCTTATCATCCATTATTGAATTTACTGATTCCTGGATATCTTGAACTTGTACCCCGATAGTATCAGTAATTGAACTTTTTAAACCTGATATATTTTTTTCAATAGTCAAATTCATAAGTTCAAGATCACTTTGAATTTTATCAGTTACGCATTCCTCAATAACAGAAATTTTATTTAAAGAATTTTTATAAGCTTGCTCTAAATTTGAAAAACTTTCAGAATAAGAAAGCATGTCTTTATTCACATTCATACTGAAATTCGAGAACGAATCTTCTAACTGACTTTTTATTGTTTCTAAAATTTGTTCAACATCAAATCCCGTAAATAAATCTAAACTTTCCTTTATGCTATTAAAAGCACGAATCATATCATCAGATTTATTACGTAATGCATCTAAAATATCCGTACTAACAAGCCTTAATTCAGAACTTATAGATTCAACCGATTCTGAAATTTTATCAATTGTTTCAACAGAGTTATCTCTATCTTTTAATTCAAACAAAAGCTCTTTTATTTGAGATAACTTTTTATCAGAATTTTCGATTAAACAACCAACCGATTTTTCAGAACCTCTTTTTATTTCATCACTAACATTGTTCAATGTTAGTATTATATTTTCAATTCCTGCATCTATGATAGAAATACTTTCATTAGATTTTTCATCATTTGCAATTTTCTCCGCCTTTAATGATTCGTTTAAAGATAATAACTCCTCTTTTAACATTTTTAATTCATCTAATGATGCGGATATTTTGCCTTCAGTATCAGCACTACTGTTTTCCACAATCTGTACGAATTCTGAAAGTTTTGATTGCAAATTTTCCGATTTAAATTCATAATCTTGTGCAGATTGTGTTAACAATGTTTCTATATCCGAAAGTTTTTGCACCAAACCTGCATATTTAATCTCTCGGTTATCCAAAGAAACCTGCTGAGCTTCTTTGATATATTCTTTTACACTTTCTACTACACCTTTTAATTGTTCACCTGCTACATTTAATATATTATTTTGCACAGAACCAAACAAGTTTGGCATATTGTCAAACGAACTTTTTAAATTATTAAAACCGTTAGATATAACAAATGTTCTGGCATTATCAGAATCCATAATATCTTTTTTTAACTGCTTTACTTCACTATTTATACTCTCAACAGAGTTTTTTATAACACCAAAATTCATTTCTGAATTTGCAGATATATCATCTATAAATTTCGACAAAATTAATTCTGTCTCAGAAGATACGCTATCTAACAATTCTGAATTGTTCTGAGATGACAAATCCATCAAAAAGTGAACATTTGTTATTAAATCATTCAAAGAAGAATTAATTTTTTCAAGTTCTTCATTATTATCGCTAGTGTTAATATTTGAAATAATTTCCAATTTCAAATTATTTATCTCATTTATCAAATTTTCATAATTCATTTTTGAATTATTTTCAAAAGATTCTTTTATGTCATTTACACTATTGGCTAAATTTTCAATATCGGTTTTTGTCACAGCATTTTCTAATTGTCTTTCAATATTTTCAAGAATTTCTTTCCGATTTTGCATTTCTAATAAAAATTTTTCAAAAATACTGTTAAAATTGCTAAACAATAACTTAATTTCCTCACCTTTCGCAAGTTCATCTTGAAAAGCAAGTATATGAGAAAATATCTTTTGAACATCTTCAAATTTTAATAAAGCATTTGTACACTTTTCTTCTATTGATTTTTTTAATTCAGAAAAATAAAGTCGTAATGTTTCTATATTATCTCCATCCGACATCTCTTCCAATTTAGCATTTATATTTGTCAAAACTTTTTCAAAATTTTCGCTATTGCGGTCATTTTCATCTCGCAAATTATTTATTAATTCAGCAATTTCATCAACTGTTTGTGCCATTTTATTCTCTTTCCGTACAGTATCCCTCTCAATTATTTTAGCAGAATTATACAAATCTATGCAAGTTTTAAATTATATTATTACAAATGTAAAGATTATATATTTCTTTTAGTTTTAAGTGGTATAATTTTAGTTATAAAAGATTAGGAAAATTTGATGAGCTATATTACAATTAACGGGGACAAATGTAAAGCATGCTATTTATGTATAAATGAATGTCCTAAAAAATTAATTAAAATAAGTGACAAAACAAACAACCTGGGAAATCACATTGTAGAATTTGAAGATCCGGAACATCAGTGTTTGGCATGTGCCATGTGTGCAACAAGATGCCCTGATTTAGCGATTACCGGAGTTTATAAAGACAAATAAGAAGAGGAAAATTAATAATGCCAGAATGTTTAACTAATAAAAAAGTTTTAACAAAAGGGAATTATGCTATTGCAAATGCTGCGGTTCTAGCGGGATGTCAGTGTTATTTTGGTTATCCTATTACTCCGCAAAGTGAAATCGGAGAATTTATGAGTGGCAAAATGCAGGAGCTTAAAAGAGCATACGTTTCAGCAGAAAGCGAATTAGCAGCAATAAACATGGTTATAGGTGCAACATCAACCGGTGTAAAAGCAATGACATCATCATCTTCATGCGCCGTAGCACTTATGCAGGAAGGTTTGTCGTACGCAACAGCTGATGAATTGCCTGTAGTTTTGGTTAGTGTTATGAGAGGCGGACCTGGGCTTGGAAACATTTATCCATCTCAAGGAGATTATTTTCAAGCTACAAAGGGCGGTGGAAATGGCGATTATAAATTAATAGTTCTTGCACCGTCAACCGTTCAGGAATGTGTGGATCTAACATATAAAGCATTTTATCTTGCTCACAAATACAAAAATCCTACAGTTCTTTTAGCAGATGGACTTTTAGGACAAATGATGGAACCTGTTGAATTTTATGATTATCCGTACCCTGAAATTGATAATTCAAAATGGGCATTAACAGGTGCAAAGGGTCGTGACGGAAGAATAATAAGATCATATGCACCTTTGGCAGATAATCAATGCGTATTCTTGGAAAAATTATTCCAAAAATACAAAACAATCGAAGAAAATGAGACTGAATGGGAAGAAATTAATACAGAAGATGCTGATATAGTCTTAGTAAGTTTTGGCAGCACATCAAGAAATGTCAAAACTGCAATGAAATTGTTAAGAGAAAAAGGCTTAAAAGTTGGATTTTTCAGACCAATAACATTGTTCCCGTTCCCGACAAAAAGACTTGCAGAACTTTCAAAAACCGCTAAAAAATTTGTAACTGTTGAAGTAAATATGGGACAAATGGTTAACGATGTCAGATTGGCAGTAAACGGAGCATGCCCTGTAGAACTTATAAATAAAGGGGTTGGAGCTCCTCCGTCAGCACAGGAAATTGTTTCAAGAATCGAGGCTTTATAATGGCTACACAAGTTTTTAAAATACCTGAATCATTAAGAGATAATGTAAAATATTCATTCTGCCCTGGATGTGACCATGGTGTTGCAGTAAGATTGGTTGCAGAAGTTATAGATGAGCTTGGCATCAGAGAAAATTCTATATTAGTTGCATCAATAGGATGCTCTGTTACCACTTATGATTTTTTAAATGTAGATTCATTGGAAGCTCCGCATGGCAGAGCTTTGGCAGAAGCAACAGGTGTAAAAAGAGCACAGCCTGATAAAGTTGTTTTCACATACCAAGGTGACGGCGATTTTGCATCAATCGGATTAGCTGAAAGTATGCACTCAGCCTTAAGAGGAGAAAAACTTACTGCAATTTGTATTAATAATACAACATATGGAATGACAGGCGGTCAATTAGGACCAACAACATTGTTAGGCCAAGTAACAACAACATCTCCAACAGGGAGAAATCTTGAATATTATGGTTATCCGATAAAGATAGCCGAACATATAGCTCTTTGCGACGGAACAGCTTTCTCTGCAAGAGTTTCATTAGATAGTGTTGCAAATATAAGAAAAGCAAAACAAGCAATAAAAAAAGCTTTTGAAGTTCAAATACACGGACTTGGTTTTGGGTTTGTAGAAATTCTTTCAACATGCCCAACAAATTGGAAAATGACACCTGATAAGGCACATACAAGGGTTCGTGAGGAAATGATGCCTATATTTAAACCGGGCATTTATAAAGATATAACAATAAATTAGAAAGGAAATTACGGTAGCAAATAAAGCAAAGCAGGTGCGATGGATAAGTTAATAGATTCTTGAAATAATTTCGAAATAACAACCCAAGTGCATTGACAAAACAAAGCGCAACAACGATAATTATAAAAGAATTAAGATGCCTGTAAAGCGCAATTTAGACAATCGTAAGTTATGGTATAAAAAATGGAAAGAAATTTTAAAATAGCAGGATTTGGCGGACAGGGAGTACTACTCGCAGGAGAAGTTCTTGCAAATGCGTTTATGCTTGCAGGGTTAAATGTTACATGGTACCCTTCGTATGGTGCAGAAATGCGTGGAGGAACTGTTAACTGTGAAATCGTCATGAGTGACGAAGAGGTAAGTGAAGTTAATAAATCGGATACAGATTTTGTTGTTGCCCTAAATCAAGCATCCTTCGATAAATTTCTTGCCACAATAAAAAAAGGCGGCTGGATGATTGCAAATTCATCTCTTATCAAAGAAATAAAAACAAGAGCTGATATAAATTATCTTTTTGCTCCTATATCTAAATTAGCCGAAGAAGTAGGAAATATTAAAATGGCTAATATACTTGCATTAGGTTTAGTTGCAAAAGCAAGCAAACTTATAAGCATAGAAAACCTTGAAAAAGCCCTTGATAACGTTATTCCGACTCATAGAAAAAACCTTTTACCTTTAAATATTAAAGCTTTGAAAATAGGCTATGAGTATGATTTATTGCATGTATAACTTTAAATCAACTAAAAAGTCGATTTAAATTTTCATAATTAGCTTTATTCTAATAACGAAAGGTCTTTAGAAGTGAAAAAAGAATTAATTAACTCAATCAGAGAAAAAGAGATTCAATTAGCTAAATTAAAAGAGCACATAAATAAAAGTACTATCTGCTCTGATTTATACAACAAAGTCGTTTTGGAAAAAGCTATCTTAAAAAAACAACTTGAAGATATAGATAGAAATAGAATTTTAGATTTCATAAAAAATATTATTCCCCACAAAAAAGCTCTCATTTGCGATTACTTTAAAAAATAGATATTAAGGGAATTTAATCATAATAAATATTAAATTATGTATCCCCTTGCATATTTATAAAAAATATTGTATAATCGGTTGAATTAAAGAGTGGGGTTATCTCTTTATAGTACCAAGTAAAATTAGGAGAAGACAAATGTACCAAGACGAAAAACTTGTATGTGAAGATTGTGGCGCAGAATTTGTATTCACTGCAGGTGAACAAGAATTTTATGCAGAAAAAGGTTTGGTAAACAAGCCAAAAAGATGTCCGGAATGCAGAAAAAAACGCAGACAAAACAACAGAAAACACAGAAGAATGTATGAAGCTGTATGTTCAAAATGCGGAGCACAAACGCAAGTGCCGTTCAAACCTATTGCTGGAAAAGAAGTTTTCTGCAAAGAATGTTTTACAAAAAATCAAGAAGAAGCTACAGCAGAATAAGAGCTATATTTTTTAATTTTATATTACAAAAAATAACAGACTTTTATATAAAAGTCTGTTATTTTTTAGACACTAATACAATTGTTCAGATATTCAATCGTACTGACTTTTTCATCATAAAGATATTTAATGAAATTTAAGTAAGCCGGATTGTAAGATGTAATCACCAGATTAATTTCAAACCCGTCAGTGCAAAAAGGTTCATAATCATATATAACGTAACTGTTATATTTGCTTTTCCATTCTTTTTTCTCAATACGGCTGTTATTTTCATCAATAATATCTTCGAGCCAATCAAGAATATCTTTATTAACGTTTTTCATCTCCAGACGATTGTAAGTACCGCCTTCTCTACAATTAGTTAGCATAGTTAACACTCCATATAGTAAAATTTTAAACTTTTACACACTCAAAATAATCCCCTTTAGGTATAAGCAGAAAATAGTAAATTTCGGTAATTTTTATTTTTTCAGATTTTTATTATTTGTGGGCAATTACAGGGAGGGAAGCAACATTGTTCCCCCTCCTTATGAGAGGAGGGGGATAGGAGGTGGATGAATTAAATTTAAACACATTGTCACCCCTACCGTCACTACGTGCCACCTTCCCCCTCAAGGGGAAGGAAAATAATTCCCCTCACTTTTGACATTGTTACTAAACTATTGCTACTAGATTCTTCGGCTAAAGACTCAGAATGACGTTATATTTACAACCGATTATTTTCGGTAGACTAAAATCTACCCTACTTATTTTTGTGGGCACGGCTGGTGCCTTTGCCCACACTACATTCTTAAATTTATATCTAAACGTTTTCACCTAGAAAAATATTTTTATTTGTAAAATTTATTTTTTGAGAAGTTTGAGCTTTTTTAATATCTTCAGATTTTTGTTCAGAATTTTTTGGGGCAACTTCATAAGATTTTATAGAACGTTTACCTGTCAAACGTTTCATAAAGTTGAAATAAGATTTTTTCAATCCTGTTGCATTTTCTTGTTTTTGCTCAATCTCAATTAAGCCGTCACGGGTATGAGTACCAATTGGAACACCAACCGATGCCCTTGTCAGCCATTCACCTATTGTCGTATTAGTTAATGTAATCCAGCTCATTCCAAATAAAGATTTGTTGTACTGACTTCTGAATGTACTGTTAAACAAGTCAATTAACAATGTCTGATAGAACAATCTGGAACCTTCCTGTACAAATCTTTCAGTAAACTTAGTCTTTGCACCGTCAACATCATTACCGTTTGATTTTAGCATTACCATATTGTAGTTATCAGTCATCAAGAACCATATAGTTGCAATTGATGCTGCAGTTTTTGCAAGATTCGAAAGCTCACTGTTTGAAACATTTGACATAGAATCAACATTAAATGCTTTTAATATATTATCGTTAACATACGCTTTAAATTGCTCAGGAGAAAGATTTTTACTCTTTGCTTCTTTACCGATATTTTCTATACTTTTTGCAAGAGAAGAAACATCTGATATTCTATTCAAAAGACCTTGTTGTAGTTCAGTAAGTTCAACATCCTTACCAATTTTTCCTGATTTTACTTTTTCTACAAATCCTATTAAACTTTCTGTATCTTCTTTAGAAAGAACCTTTTCCAATTGATAATTTTTTATAATATTGTCTATAGTCCTGCTATCATTTATTGCCAACGACAAGTTTTTCGGTTTTTTAACAAAAGCATTAACAACCTTCATTGTAAGATTATAAGGTAAAGTAACAGTATTCCAAGCAAATTTAAACGGAGCTATTACAAAATTTACAAGAGGTTTAATCTTTTTATCTTTAGCACCAAGGCTTACATAATCAGCATTCTGCGCTATTTTTCCAACCTCTCTGTATTTTGATGCCAAATCTTTAAATCCATGTTTTTCAAGAGTTTGAGTAATCTCATCTAACTCTTTAACCGAAATTTTATAATCCTCTATTTCTGTTAAATAACGATATTGTCTTTTAAAGAAACCGGAAAAAGCCTTCCATTGTTTTTCAACTTCAGGAATTCTCCTTAACGCCTTTACACCAAAACCGCCGGCTATGACTAACGCAGAGGCTTTCATTATTGTATCAAATGATAATAAAGGTTTATGTTGTTTTTCTTTTTCGTCTTTTTTGTTAGTTGCTTTAAATGAAGTTTCAGGCTTTATCTTAGCTTCTTCCGCATCATTTTTAATATTTTCAGCTCTAGCTTCTTCAGGAGTCAAACGTGTAATATGTTTTCCGTTAATTAACCTTGAGAAAGCCTCTGTAACAAGTGTTGTAGCACCGGTCATCATAAATATACCAAGAGATGAATTGTTGATATACTTTTGTAATGCTCCCAAAGTAATCAAGGTAATATAAGCATTAAAACCAATTCTTGCCGTTTCTTGTCTAAATCTTGCTTTTTGTTCTTTTTTCGCAGCTTTAGGATCATCGTCCATCATTCTTGACAAGTTGTATGCATCATTTGCCAAGAAAATAGCAGGAGGTAGTCCTGAAACCAATCTGTTTAAAGACCTTTCATGCTTTGTATCATAATTTCCGGTCTTAGAATCAAACATTTTTACAGATTGTCTAAACATTTCAGATGCAATATCATGTGACGATTTATTTTTAAGTTTATCAGCCATTTCAAATAAACCGCGCAAAGAATTTACTTGAGCATCAACTTTTGAACGTTGTCTTGCATTTTTAAAAAACGGTTTATTTAAAGTTCTTTTTGCCCATCCTTTTAAAGGTTTTATTTTTCCTAAAAGCCCTACAACACCATTTGCAATATCTGCAGGTAATATTTTAAACGGATAAATAAGACCGTCCCAAATAAGTTGAGGCACCGTTTTCTTTTTAAATATTATTTTATCACCACTAACAGTGACCATATCTTTAGCGTATTTTGAATCCTTAACATGGTTAAAAAGATTTTCAACAATCGTTTTATCAACGCCTGATTTATCTTTCACAAAACTAAAGAATTCATTTACACTATACTCTCCTGCTTTTTTATACGCAGGCGCCATACGCAAAATAAGTCCTGTCGCAGCTAAAACACCTAAAGTAGCCAGCACAGGTGTCATTTTATCATCTTGTTTATCAGATTTTTTAGCTCCACTAAAAGAAAGACCTTTAAAAGATGAATCTTTTGGATTACTTTTTAAAGGTCTCTCATTATATGAA
>AUXO018327681.1_pt1 | contig 14687 bp, 7 predicted proteins | sample 768731 | NCBI WGS metagenome assembly AUXO01 (sample SAMN02715735, study PRJNA202380) | gut metagenome | biome: sheep rumen | host: Ovis aries | place: New Zealand: Palmerston North | reverse complement strand
AATAAGAAGAAGAAAGAAAAAATCGAAGCCCTGACAAATGAGCTTGGCGATAAGTATGATAAGTGGGAAGCAAGTAAGGCGGCAGTAGATCAGATAATATTATTTGATCATAGAACATATGCTTATACAGAGGAATTCGAGCAGTTCCTTACTAGCCTTGAAGAAACAATTCCATCAGATTCTATTATCGGAACATTCTCTATGTCTGGTAATATTGTAACAATGGGTGTAACAACATCTTCTGAAGAAACAGCAGCTCAGTTTGTGCAACTTGTAAGAGATATGGAACTTGTTGACAGCGTTGAGATGTCTGGAATTACTATTGCAACTGATGAGGAAACGGTTCCAGCTACTACAATAGTTACATTTAGTGTAGAAGTAACTCTTGCTAATCATGTATTCGAGGATGGAATGATGCTCGAAAGTGGTGAGAAGACACCTAATTCAAATAGTGGATATGCAAAGGATCCAGCTGTAGAGCAAAAGTAATGTATGGTTATACGGAAAATAGAGGTTAGAAGGAGACTAATATGACAAAATCAAGTGCGTCATCAACAAAATTATTGCTGGTTCTTTTGTGCATAATGATGGTTGGAGCATCATTCTTTTTTGGACTTAAGAATTTTAACGATCAGGCAAAAGGAATAGAAGCGGAAAATGTTGCTTTAGATGCCCAGATAGAACCACTTCAAGAGAAGGTAAATAATATTCCTGTTTATGAGAAAGAAACAGCTGAAAATAATGCAAAGATCAAGGAAATTGCAAATAAGTATGGTGCTGGTTATACACCTGAATCTCTTATTGCAAAGTATATTAGCATGGAAGAAGAATGCGAGACTTCCCTCTCTGTTGAAACTTATGGTGTAAGTACTATTGAATATCAGGATTTTAATGTTGATACTGTTGCTGGACAGGGACTTACAGCTTATAAGTCTAAGGTCGGTATATCAGGCACAACATCTTATGAGGGAATAAAGAATATTGTTAAATTTATTAACGAATATCCAGATAGAACAACAATTGATGATATTACAATTGGTTTAGTAGATGAAGTAGGGTATACTATAAATGCAACAGTTTCTGAGTATGCTATGATTGGTGGAGACGATAAGCAGTACGTAGCGCCTGAATTCGATAATAATAAGTTTGGTGTAGATAATATTTTTGGAACTTTCTCTACATCAGGTGGATCAAAAGTTAGATAAAAAAGAAATTTGCAAAGTAATCTAGCAGACCTAAAAAGGTCTGCTAGGTATTTGCATTTAAAAAAAGAAAATTAGTTTGTTAATATAAGGGTTGAACAGTGACACAAAAATCTAAGAGGAATATGGAAATCTATAATCCTAATAACAAGAAATAAAGGAGAATAGCATGAGAGGGGAAAATAGAGAAAATAATAAGGGTTTCACGTTAATTGAAGCTGTAGTAAGTATGCTGATATTATCAGTTGTTATTCTCTCAATTATCGGTGGATTTAATATTATTACAAATGCAAATTATAAAGCGAAAAAAATTCAGGGTGCTAATACACTCTACTCAAATATAAATGAATCTTTGAAAGATGCTACAGATTTTGCAGAAGCTAAATACATAGTTGAGAATGAGATAAATGGAAAAGAATTCTCAATTGGTGCATTAAAGTACACTGTAGAGGCTTCTATTGATACCGCAGGAGGAGTAGCGTATTCTGCAGGGGCATCTGCTACAGTAACACCTATTCCTGATAAAAGAGTGGGCTCTTTTTATTATATTTATTATAATAATAGGTATTATGAAAGAATCGATTATTATTATTCTTATTCGGAAGGAAAGTACTATTTTTATGGATATAAATGGAATAGTGCTGGTACAGGTCTCGATCCTGACCCTGATAAAAAGTATTTCGAATCCTTAGGAAGTGGACATTATAGATATTACGATATAGATGGCATAGCTCGTTCGACTAATTTGACCGAATTGTCAGTTACTCCAACTCCTGCTACTACAGCAACTCCAACTCCACCAATAGTAAAGTCTTATGACAATTATGTATATCAGCTTAATTCTGAAGACTATGCGAAATTTCCGGTATTTGATGATTCTGTACTTGCTTTAAAAATGGACTATACAGAATATGACGCAATTCAGAATGTTTATACTCAAGATGAGATAGATCTTATACATGATCAAGATGTTGCCTATAAAAATTATCAAGTAAGTCATGGTTGGGATTATATGCCAACTAAGATTTTAACAGTAGATAACCCACAAGACGGAGATAAGGGCAGGGTAAATAATAAGCAGGTTTTCTATAAATTCAAAAAAATATGGGAGACTGATGATGCAAAAGAAAAAACGATTGTTAAGTATGTAATAACAACTATGGTTACGTACAATAAAGGCGCATATCAATATATATCGGATAATTTTTATGGATATGATTATGTAGATACTGATGCATGGGTAGCAAATGGAACCGGATCTAGATGGCATGAATGTGAGAATATTTCTTGGTATGTACCATTTAAAAGATTTTATGGCGTAAATAAGAATAATAAATATACTATTGCATCAGGTAATTATGGCCTCGATGGAAGTAGTAAGTCTTTATCATATAGTCCATATTATGGATATTCAACAGGAGAATATACTAGTAGTGCTTCAACTACGGATAGAATTCAGTCTGGAGAATCTTTGTATTGTGCTCCGTTTGTTAATACATTGAATAACTCAATTGCAGAATATGTAATTGCTGAGGGAGAAGCAGACGGTTGGAGTGATGCATATGGGCCAACTAGTACGGAAGCGAAGGCTAAACTTGATGCAATGAGTAGTATTTATCTTTTTTATACACCTTATATAGAGGCAAATGCAGATGGAACTCCAGGTACAATGAAGGCAACGGATGAAAAATACTTGAATTTGCATCTTATTCAGGATGAATCTTGGGACTATGACAAGCAGAAAAAAGTCTTTTTCCTTGTTGGTGGAAAGGATGCGAACAAGATTACATCTTCATTATATACAGGAACTGGTTACGAAATAAAGTATTGGCGTAGTACAAAATATACTCCTGAAATGTTGACACATATGTTACTTGGCGATGAGGGGTTAATAACAAATGTAAGATTTTGGTCTTCTTCAGCTGGCGCTGCTATCGATGGTGTGTATAGTAGATATACAGGTATAAATTATTCTGTAGATAATAATTATAATGAAAAGTTTAAGATTGTATCAGATGATACTATATATGATGATGGAATGCCGGATAAAGCAACTGAGGTGCAGGTAAAGATAAAATTTGGAAATGATCAAGTTCTTGAGAAAAAATGGTATTTGTATTTTAGATAGTAGGTATTTACAAAGCTTGATGAGGGGACAACGTTATGATGTACAAACTTAGAAAAAATAATAAAGGTGCAGCGCTGATGATGGTACTAGTTGCAGTGGCATTGGTAACTGTACTTGTAACTACAATGATTACGGCTTCACTCATAAATATACAAATGAAAGCCTCAGAAAGAAAGGGAATAAATAATTTTTATGAGACTGATGCGTATATGGATATGGTGAAAGCTGTTATTAAGACTGATGCCGATAAGGTACTCGATTCAGCCTATAAGAAGCTTCTTGTTAATTATACGGGTTCTGCAGACGAGGAAGATAATTTCTATGAAAATTTTGTTACAGAATTAGTAAAGAGTATGGTTGGGATGACGCCGGCAGAAGTGGATGCAGCTGCAGCAGTTGGTGGCAATTTAACAATGAAAAATAACCTGGAAAAATATGCGGGAAGAATTCTTTCATATGACGGTGGAACGCTTGATAAAGGCGGAAAGGTTTTTGCTGATTTTACAGAGAGCGATGGATCCTTGTCGGATGCAGATGACTGGGATGGAGGAGATTTAAAGAAAAAGCTTCAAGTGAGCATTGATTATATTGCCTTAGAAAAAAATCCATCTACGGCAAAATACACTGGATCAGTTATCATTAAGGGAGTTAAAGTTACATATACAGATAGCAATAACTATCAGACAAGTATTAAAACAGATATGAAGATTTCGGCTGAATATCCTCATCCTAAAATAATGTTTGATAAGATAGATCCTAGTGAGTATATATTTATTAGTGATGGTATGCTTAATAGTAGTATTAGTTCAGCATCTACTAATAATGTAATAGGAAATGTGTGTGCAATTGAAGGTATTGACATTAAGAACTCTTCTTCGTTCAAGGCAAAGAAGATATTGACAAATGGAACAATATTTCTAAATCCGTCTTCTAAACTTGAAGTGAATACAGAAAATGCTTCAGATGAATATTTTAAAACTAAATATGCAATGGTTAATACTTTAGGTAAATATGTATATGAAGGCAGATTGTTGACAGAAGACACGGGAAATAATGATACAGATTTGGACGCAGAATCTTTTGTAATTAATACCGATGCAGTATGGGCAAATAATATTGAAATTAATGGTGGTACATACGAAGGTACGGGAAATGTTTATCTGACTGATGACTTGACTTTTATCAATAAAAAAGCGGCTTATCCGGTATCGTCAGCTACTTTTAAGAAAGAGACAGGAAGCGTAAACAATTTTGTTGGCTTTGGTAATGGTAAAAGAATTGCTGCTAATAACAGTTCGATTATATTTAATACAGATAAGTTCTATCTGAACATGACTGATTTGAGCAAGCTTGTATTGTCCGGAAATGCACTCATACATATTGATCGTAATGACGCTACAGTTAGTGAAATAACAGAGGGTGAGTCGATTTCTTATTATAAGCTTCAGCAGGTATATTTAGTTCCAACTAAACTATTAGGTACAAAGATTGGTAGTAATCCAACATTGGTAGCAGATATTGATGTGAGTACTTTTGATCCAGTTAATTATTTTAAAGATTTGTATGCTGCATATTCATCAGGATCAACTCCAGCAGATGTGAAAGCAGTAACAGATTTTGAAGATCAGTATGGGATTAATTTTGCTACACTTGTATCTAAACTTGATTCAACAATGCCAGTCAAGTTTGATATAACACCTAATGGGCAGGCTTATATGTTTTTTAATTTTAAAGATGTAGATTCTGCTCGTTGGTATATGCAGCAATATTATAATAACAATAGTGCTGTTGTGGATAAGCTGCTTAGTGATTTAAGTGTATCTACAAAAATTGCAGATCTTCCTGGTAGAAGTATATTAGGAAATTATGTTTCAAAAAGCGGACTTGATACATCTAAGACTGCATTGGATTCAACATCACAGTCATATACAGCGGATTTTAATACATATTATAAACAACTTCTTGGATCTTTAAATTCGAAGGGTGTTGGCGGTGTAACAATTGGAGCTAATGTTTCTATATATAAAAATTTAGTAGATGACGTAAATATATCAAAAATAGAGACGTCATCAACTGTCAGAAATAAAGAAGAGGATGGGGATTCAAAATCTACATATTACAATCATTATGTTGTTAGATACTATAATCCAGCAGATGGATCAAGTGTATTAGATGGAATGAGTGCATTAGGATATGGTGGAGAGCCTGATCATGCTAATTCTGATGATACAAAGGTTCCAGGAATTATAATTGCAAATGGTGATGTGACACTTTCAGGACCAAAATTCTATGGACTTATAGTTGCATCTGGAGATGTCAATGTAAATACTGGAGTTGAGGGACTTGTAATTGCGAAGGGTAAGATTACATGTTTTGATAATGTTACCTACGAATGTGATAGAGAGATGATTTATAATATGCTTCATGATGATGCTTTGAGCCGTCTTGTTTCTAAATACTTGAAGTGTTATGATGGACAGGCTAGTAGTTCGGGAGAGAAGAAGGTTTACACTCAGGCTGTAAAGATAGAATATGATAATTGGCAGGAAAATCCTGACTGATAAGAAGGAGATATTATTATGAAAATGGGGAATAATAAAGGTTTTTCTCTTATCGAATTAATAGTAATTGTCTTGATTATAGGAGTTATGTCAGGAAGTTCGTTACTACTTTATAATTTGGTACAGAGAAGAAACTATTTAAAATGTTCTGAAAATTCGGTAGATGCTATAGAATTAGCAAGAAATTCAGCTATGGTAAGAGAAGATGGAAGTGATGTTGGCGTAGTTTTCTTTTATAATAATGCTAATTACTATGCTCAAATTGTATTTTTTGGCAAAGGTAATGATACATCAGTAAAATTTAAAGGATTATATAATCTTGGTGGTGGATCTCTTTCGTTTTTTATGGGAGGAACAGGTGCAGTATCTGATAAAATAAAAATGAATAGAGTATCGAGAGATATATCTAATCTACCTGAGGCGACAGCGGCAACGGCGATAAAAAGCTTAGCTGATGCAAATGATATAATTTTAGTATTGTTTAAGAAGAATAATGGGGCAGTAAAATTTAAATCGTCTAACAGTGTTATTGGTGATATAACTAATTATAGTTACTTACAGATCAACAGAAGAGAAGATGGAAGTACTGTTGATGGGGATTATTCTAATATAGGTTTTTCAGAAGCAGGAAGAGCATATTTAGAGTACAAATAAAGAAGGGATGTGGTTGAAAAATGAATAATACAAGCATAAAAAGTAGTAATGCTGGTTTCTCATTAGTGGAATTAATAGTTGCCATGCTGATTACATCCGTAGTAAGTATAAGTGTAATTGCATTTGTATCACTAGCATTTAATGAATACTCAGCTACAAATAGTGAGGTAGGAATTCAAATGGAATCGTCTTCAGCAGAGGATTTTTTAACTAAGTCTATAAGAGAGGCAACAGATTACAAGTATTTCGGTACTAGTAGCTTTAATACAACTGAACTGGATGGCTCAATAAAAGTTGAAAATTTCGATAATCCGATTCTTATAGTAAGAGGCGCTGAAATAGAAAAAGGTGTATTTAAATATACTATGTTTGTTGGTTACTCAGAAGAAAATGTGCTTCTTTACACTACAGATATTACTGGTGATAGCACTAGATATTATATGGCTAATGGTAGTGTAGACGAAGGAAAAGTCAGCATGAAAGCAAAAAATATGACTTCAACGTACAAAAAATATCTTTTAGCAGATCATGTTGAAAGTTTTTCTATTTCAGAGGTTGCAAAGAATCCATCATTAATGCCGGCAGAATATAAGACTGATGACGATAATAAGGTACTGAAGGCTACGATATCTTATAAGTATGGAAGAAAGTCGTTCAATCATGACTTTGAAATCAAAGTGAGAAACAACTTGTAAGCTAGAAACAGTTTTGTAATAATAGAACAAGAGTATGTTTATTTAAATAATAATTATATTGAGGTTAGAAAAAAGTTGCAGGACACATTTTAAAGAAGGAAAGAGGAACATATGAAAACTATAAAAAAGAGTTTTGCAAAGCGAGTAATTAGTACCGTATTAGCATCTACGTTGGTTACTGGTATATTTGCTGGAACAGGGGTTAGTATTAATGCAAAGGCTGCTGATCTTTCAGCACTACCAGAAGCTGTAGGTGGTGGAAGCGTTAAGAAGCTAAGCGATTTCATTAATAGTGTAAATCCGTATGATAGGAATTATACATTTTCAGCGGAATCTATTGTTAATGGATCGGATTTGGTTAGCTATGATAAGGCTACAGCCATAAATGATTCAGCGGCATTTTATAGTGATGAAGGAGAATTAAGTGCGGAACAGATAAAAAGGGATCCGAAAGCTGAACGTGGTACAGCAAAGAATCCATTTTTATTGGTGGAAATTGTTCCGAATGAATTGACTGGTGCTTTCTTTCAGTCTTTCTATGGAGCATCTTTGCTTGATTATAAACAGATGAAAACTAGATTTTTGGCTGATAGTGATAATTTTGTGCAATATACCCTATATCCCGAAACATCTGGAACTGATTATAGTTTTATTCAGCCTAGTACTCCTGATCTTAAATTCTTTAGTGAAGAAGATGCAAAGGCTGCTCAAAATTATATTAAGGCTATTGGCGGAGATGCTTCATATGCTATTATATCAAATGATGTAAGAGGTGTAGGTACATTTGATGGAACTTCGGGAAAGTATTTTATTGAAAAGGATGGAATTAAGTACTATACTGATGATACCAACTTTACAGATAGTTATGGTAATTCTTATGCTGGATATTTGGATGGAAAGACAGCATATGAATTTGTAACATATGAACAATCAGGTGGAGTATATAAGGCAACAAGTGGCAATTATGCTGGAAAAGATGTTTCATCTATGATAGAAATGGACGGTGGAGCACCGGTAGTATATGTTAAGAGTAATTATTATTCTCAGCCTTATAACTTAGATGCTGTTGGAGCTGGTTTCAAGGTTAAGAGTACAGCAACTGAAAGTGAACTTAATAACGAATTTAAGAGTTCGGACTATGTACGTTTGACATATACCATTGATGCCACGTCGAAAAGTGACATATATAAGTATCTAACATTTAAAGATGTTCCTAACACATTACAATGGTATGGTTATTATTATGAAGCGGCTAATCTTGAAAAGATAACTATTGACGGTGTTGAAAGATTGTGTGCTACTGATGGAAAAGGTCATATAGTTGAAATTAGTTCTGATGGTAAACGCTACGATAAGAATTTAGTTGAAAGTGAAGCTGCAGCTGCAAATGTTATTTGGGTAGGCTTGGATTATTATATAAATTACTATGATAACGGCGATTTAAGAATAGATGACATAGAGAATGAAGAAGTATTTTTTGCATCTTGTAAGACTGGTATAACTTCACAGTATACATATGTAGAATCGGGAAGTGTAGTAAGTAAAATGAAGCAATATGCAATAAGAACTGCACCAGTTTACAATTTGCACATGAATAACCAGTATAAATATACAGCTATACACCACACAGATTATTTCAAAAAATATGCAATCGGACAGTTTTACGGTGCTCCTACTCCTAAAAAAGATGAAAATGGAAAGCAGATGTATGAAACTGATGATGATGGAAATATATTATACGTTGATGGACAGCCAGTAGAGGCTCTTAATAAGGATAGAACTACTTGGACTTGGAGTGAAAGTGATACAGCTGCGCTTAAATCGGTTGTTCTAAAGCTTGATAAATATCATGCTAATGTTATTTTAACTACTCCGGAAGATTTAAATGTTAATTTATCTTTGATAAATAATGCAGATTTGATTTTGTTTAACGACTTTACATCTGGCATGCAGAATTTAACTGAATCAAAAAATGGCATTAAAATCGGAGCTTGTTTTAATAAAGATTTTGTAGATTATGATGCAGATTGTAAAAAAGTAACAGCTTATTATAATAACAAATATTTAGGTGCAAATTCTAGACTCTCGTATAAGGAAAACGATTTGTCCTGGAAGGCTGTAAAGATGATTGCATTACAGCATTTTAAGGATGAGTTGCCAGTAATGATGTCAGATCAGACTCCTTATCGTAGTGGGACAGTCGGTGTAAAACCTGCACCTGGAATTGATATATCAATTGCAGGAAGTAATCTTTCGGCTAATTGGAATGGCATTGCAGGAATTAACGATGCCAAGGCGGTAGGTACAAATTATGAGAAATTATTTACTATACTCAATAGTATGAATTCAGAGAGCTTTATGGCGCTGTGGTGGGATAGATTAGAAGAAGATGTAATGACCTCAAGTAAAATTCTATATAAAGATGGCACTGTAAGATATAATACAACGGGATATCTTGATACTAGAAGAGATACAACATCTTCTGATAAAACAGGCGTATTAGAGAACTGGGGCTTTAATAATTTAGTTCCATACTATAAGCTAGCAACGAGCTACGATTCATTAGCTGATTTCAAAGCAGCGTTGATATCAATTATTAATAAGTATGGTATATTGGTGCAGACACAAGATATTAGTGATACAGCCGGCAATGTTTCAAATGTTATGGATTCTGCTAATGATTTGCATTCAAGAGTTATGGATTATGTATATGTTGTTCAAGCAGATCAGCCTTGGTCTCAACAGATGAGAATGAAGGATGGTAACACTAAGAATGGTAATTATGGTGAGGTTTATGGCTGGTTTGAAGAACAAGGTGATAGTGATTTGGATGACACGGACAGAAGCTCAAATAGAAATAGTTATCTTCTCCTTGAAACAATTTTTTATTACCTCATTAATTCAACCGGAAATAGAAATAGGTTTGATGAAGCAATTGGAGACATAAATGTTCTAGAAATTCAGGCAGATGACGAGTATATGAGTTCAGATGAATGGGATACATTGTTAGATGCTTATTTTGGTTCGTATAGAAAATCAACTGCAAAAACAAACATAAGCCGAGTAAATGTTAAAGAATTATCAAGTTTTAATATTGATAATTATGTAAAATATGATATGATTTACTTTGGCGGTAAAGGAAATTACGATGCTGAGGCAGACATAACAGAAAAAGGATTATATGATTTAGTTGAGTATTCAGTATACAGGCCTGTGATTTTTGGATCGGATTTATTTGATATACAAGCAAATGCATATTCGAGTGGAAGCCCATATATAACCTTGAATCAAGTGGATACTAGAAGAATTGTTGTAGATGAAGATAATATAAGTGATAAACTTAAAAATTCAAATAATCTATATAGTTTGTTTATTGATACTCAAAAAAGTGATAAAGCGCTTAGTAAAAATCTGAAGTTGGAAAATGAATATGATCATCCTTATTATGGAGATGTAGAGGTCAATGTTTACAGTGAAGTTGTATTGTTGGGAGCTCTAAGAAATTTCCATTTTTATGAGAATTTTATTCAGACATTCCTTGATGAAAAGGTATATAGAATGGAGACTTTAACTTCATCTCTTACTGCAGCCGATCCTGAGAATGGTGTTAATGCAAGATTAAAGATTACATTTACAGGTAAGGCTTCAACAACAGCAACAGCATCAGAACTTTCTAAGCAGAAGTATATACCAGTAATATATGTTGATTCAAATTATGATGGCTATTTTGACAAAGAGGAGGAAACGGCATCACCGAAATTAGTTGCAACAACTACTACGGTGACTACAAAAGATAATACTAGTCTTAATAAGATGGTAGGTGCTATAAATTATCTTGTTGAACTTAGAATCGGAAGCATGGATGGTATTGTAGTAGATTCATGGCAAGGAGTTGTGGCAAAAACTGATACTGAACTCGGAATAAATGTCCTTGAAATAACTAAAAAGGGATCACAGACAGCTGTAATTTCGGGTATTTCAGCAGGCGCAGGAGCAGTAGATCTTAAGTCACAGTTGGATGTTTTCGAAAATATACCTGGAGTAACAACTGCGGAAGGAGCATCAGAGACCATTACTTATGATTCAGCTTCTTCTGATATGATTGCAAATGGTACAGTAGATTTAACTAATTATGATATAGTTGTAGTTGGTCTTAAAGATGACTTTGATTCGGAAGCAGATGTATCGGCTTATATAAATGATATTAAAGCTTTTGCTGAATCAGGAACAGTTATTATAGGAAAGGGTGCAGCTAAGACTAAATCGCTTGCAAAATTAGTTGGAATTGACGTTGACGAAGATAAAACTACGGAAGATCATGATTTGGCGGTAAATAACATTTTGAATGCATATTCAACTGATGACCTTAAAATTGATGCAGTTAGCTATACTTTAGCGGGTGCAACAGGTGGAAGCGAGTATTTGGGATATAAGCTTACTCATGCATTCCAGAATGAGTGTGGAAATATTACAGAGTGGCCATATAAGATAAATGATAGTGCGGTTATAGGTGGTACTACCACATTAGTACCAAGATATAAAGTGGTTGAGGAATCAGTTACCGATATAAATCACTTTACACCTTATTATACTGTGAATTCTAATTATACTAAACCTGCAAAGGCAGACTATGTGATTAATGATGCATCTGACCAGTATTATGCTTATGCTTATAGTACTTCACAGAGTGATGGTACAGCTTATACAGCGTATTATACAGGAATATCAAATAATCCTACGGCTGATGAGACTCAGATATATGTCAATATGCTTATTAGTGCGTATGTTAGAAGTTTGATTTTACTTAATATAAATATTGAGAATTCGAATAAGTCGGTTTCAAACGATACACTTACATATTTATATTATACATCAGATGCCGGTGATCCGACTAATATACAGGTAATCACAAATGATGCTACAATAGATACTGCAACTTTAAAGGATGATGTATTTGCAGTAACAAGTGGTTCAGATACTACATATTATAAGAGAGTTTACTTTACATTAACAAATGCGGCAGCTGAAGGCGGTGCTTTTATAACTAATTTCTATACATATAGAAAGAAGGCAGATCCATTTAGTAAAGCTAATGCTCTAATGCTGACAGATGACGTGTATACAGATGTATTCACTACAGCTGCTGGAAGTGAACTAGATCTTGCAAATCTTAAAGATACTATTTCACCGAAGATTTATTACTGTACAAATGCTGGTGGAAGAATCGAGCCAGTAGATTATTCTACAGTTAAAATTGGAGGAAAGAACTATTCGGGTTATGTATTAAATGCTGGTTCGGTATATTGTTATGATATGAAACTTAATAATGTAAAACTATATGGAGTTGATGCAGACAGTATAATTGAGCCATACGTAGGAATAGTTGGTTTATATGTTCCAACAAATACTAGTGGAGTAATGTTACCAGATAGAGCAAAGCCGGATAATAAGAAACATTATGTTTATATGAATGTAAAGGCGCTTGCAAGTAGTTTGTTCCGTTTGGATTAAGATAATTGATTTAGATCAGTTGAAAGATATTATTATTTAATATTTATGGGGTGTAGGGATTGGAAGCAAAGTATGCGGACAATCCCTATATTCTATAGAAAGGACTTTAATGAAAAATAAAACTCGTTTTTTTGCCGTTTGTTTAACGATGGCAGTTGTTGGAACAAATGCAATTGGAATGAATAGTCCTATAATTGCTGTAAATGCATATCAATCGGATTATATAAAAAGTGACGGCTTTGAATATGAAGTTAAGGATGATGGCTCAATAAGAATTATGGGCTATTATGATAAAAGTGGCTATGTAGATATTCCTTCGTATATTGATGGAAGAATGGTAACTGAAATAGGATGTGATGCTTTTTCTGGTTATCAAGAAGAAGATGATTATGAAGCAATTACAGATATAGTTATTCCTTCAACAGTTACAAAAATCGGAGATGGGGCGTTTAAGAAAACATCAACAATACAAAGGATAGTTATTCCTGAAAGTGTTACTGAAATAGGTGCAAATGTATTTGACGGATGTACAAGCTTAACATCCATAACGATACCTAGTTCCATAACATATTTAGAATCAGGAGTATTTAAAGGCTGTGAAAATTTGTCATATGTCAGTTTGCCGGAAGGATTTACAGAAATCCCAAATGAAATGTTCGAAAATTGTATTTCATTGAGTTCAATTACTATTCCTTCAACAGTGACTAGTATTGGGGCATCAGCTTTTAAAGGATGTGTGTCGTTGAACGGAATTGTTATTCCTCCAAATGTTACATATATAGGAAGAACAGCTTTTGAAGAATGTAAAATGCTTAAAACAATAACTCTTCCGGAAAAAATAGAAGAAATAGGACAAGGGGCTTTTCAGTATTCTGGAATTACAAGTCTTTATATTCCAGGTTCTGTAACAGAAATTAGTAAATCTCTTTGTTATGGTTGTAGTGATTTAAGAACATTAACTATGGGTAAAGGGGTAAAGGTTGTTGACAAAAATGCATTCATAGGTTGTACATCGTTAGAAAAGGTATCATTACCAAATACTTTGACAACTATTAATGCATATGCATTTTCAGAATGTACATCATTAAAGAAAATAGTTTTGTCAAGCACTTCAATAACTAAAATTGGTAAAGGAGTGTTTGAGGGAGATACGGGGCTTACTTTTGTCGCACTTTCACCAAAGTTGATAGAAGTGCCTGAAGCTTTGTTTTCGGGCTGTAGTAGTTTGAAAAATATTGTAATACCTAAAAAGGTTAACAAAATTGGAACAGAGGCATTTTATAGATGCAGTTCATTAAAATATGTTGCGCTTCCAATATCGGTGAACTATTTTGGTTCAGAAGTTTTTACAGCATGTTCGAAACTTACTGATGTATATTTTGTGGGAACAAATAGTCAGTTAAAAGCAAACTACACAAAGGCATGTTCGAATAGAAGTGATATAGAGACTTTTGACTTAGTAATGGGAAAGAAACTCCATTATAAATCAACAGGACCGACTAAGAATACTCTAAAGCTGGCAGCAACATCACTGTCTTTAAAGGTAGGAGCAACAAAAAAACTTGGTTATTCACTTACTGGAAACAAACTATGTCTGAATGTATCTTTCTATTCATCTAATAAGTCAGTAGCGACGGTAGGAAAAACAACAGGAAAGATAACAGCAAAGGCAAGAGGAACAACTGTAATTACCGTTAAAACAGACTCTGGACTTGTAAAAAAGTGTACTGTAACAGTAAAATAATGCAACAAATAATATGGTGGGAGCTATATTTCAGAAAAGTTATAAGATAAAGAATAAATTCAAACCTTTGAAGGGGGCACTCATGAGAAAGAGTAAAGAAAGATTTTTAAGTTTTACCTTAAGTAGTAAAACAAAAGCTGCATCAATGAAAATAGCAATGACATTAACTGCAGCAGCAGTATTTGCAATGTC